>Ga0210050_1000047_pt1 | contig 148128 bp, 148 predicted proteins | sample CryGey132114_all_FD_185463 | JGI IMG/M metagenome (GOLD analysis project Ga0210050, IMG submission 185463) | Groundwater microbial communities from aquifer - Crystal Geyser CG22_combo_CG10-13_8/21/14_all (SPAdes) (version 2) | ecosystem: Environmental > Aquatic > Deep subsurface > Groundwater ... | reverse complement strand
AATAACCTTAGAATACATAGTAAACTAAAAATGCCTCCAGCTATATATGCTAGGAAGCAAAGATTATTAACTAATTATGTGCCAATTAGAGTATAGACAGATTGTCTAAAGAAATGGGTACCCACCATAATCATAATTTTGATGTCGGTGATACCGACTAAGTCCTCTCTCACTCTAGTAAGAATGAGCTTATCTAAAACAGGATCTCGAAGAATACTATCCCATAAATTTATCAGCGTCTTTAAATTGGTGATCTCTTGTAGTACCTCCTTCATTCTAGCCAGAATGAGCTTTTCTGTAGAACCCCCACAGGTACTAGCCCACCAATCAACTAATATCCGCATATCAAAAATATAGGGAAGTTGCTCTCGGTCAAACGTGCTTAACGGATTTAAAAATGCCCCCAAGGTGCTTTTTGATACATTATTATTCATAATCAACCTCATTTCTATGATGTATATTTTAAGTTACTAAATCAATAGCTTATCCTACCTAAAAAAGGAAATCTTGTCAAAATTAAAAACACCGAAAAAATTGGTGCTTTTAAAATCTTGTCCTTCTGGAAAAAGGAGCATAGCGACGACTGATAGAGTCTTGTATTTAATGGACTACATGGCACCAGTTAAGTTGGGCTCCGGAATGACCAGAGGTTATCTTAATCCCTCTCGATAAAATTCAGCAGCATCTTCGGGTAAAATTGGATTAATAATTAAACCAGAGCCAATTTCCACACCCGCCCAAACAGATCCGCGTGGCACTATCTTCATATAAAGATGTTGATCATTATCATTAATGACTTGGTGAAAATAAAAATTATAAGGTAAATCCAGTTGGCTTATCTTCGTTAAGATATGTTTTAAAATTTTAGCCCATGATTTTCTTTCCTGATCATTTAGATCGGTGATATTATCCACATGCCGCAAAGGCATAACCCAAACTTCATAATTAAACATCGAGGCATAGGGAGTAAAAGCAATAACTTGCTCGTCGCGATAAACAAAACGGGGACCGGCTGACTCTTTTTCAATAACCTCACAATAAATACAATTACCGGTCTTAATTTTGTGGGCCTGCTGAAGTTGTGATTTATCAAACAAATGCGGCGGTAAAAAATGAGTGGCAAAAATTTGAGAATGAGCGTGCTGTAAACTAGCCCCGGCCACACCGCCGTCATTTTTAAAAATTAAAATATACTCTATTTTTTTATTCTTAGAAATTTCTTTGGTTCGCTCTGAATAAGCTTGTAGTAAATTCGCAATATGATCAACTGATAAATCTTCTAACTCTTTAGTGTGATCGGGTGTTTCTATCACCACGTCCTGCTGGCCATAAGCTTTGGGATTATCCAAAGAAACAGACGGATATTTATTAGCAATAACATTAATCTGCCAATTCTCCTTAGAACCCTGCCGATAAAGACTAGGAACACTTGCTAAATTTTGCGGACAAAAGCTACAATCAACCACCAGCTGTTTATGATAATCTTTAGGAATAATAGTGTCCTGAGGCCTCTTACCTCTGTGAGGGGCAATGATCACGTATTTTTCCTGAATATAGTCTTTTCTAATCTCCGGACGCATAAATTTATTTTAATTTTTGATAAAGCTTTAAATATTTTTCAGCCGAGGCCTGCCAAGAAAAATCTTCCTTCATCCCTCTAACCACCAACTTTTTCATCTTAGCTGGATGTTGATAAATTTTGATTGCTTTTTTAAGGATTTTTTTCATCTCACTGACTGTATATTTTTGAAATAATAACCCTGTCTTGTTATTAATAATAGTATCTTTTAATCCACCGGTCTGCCGAGCTAGTGGAACAGCTCCATAGCGCATAGCAATCATTTGGCCTAAACCGCATGGCTCAAAACTGGAAGGCATTAGAAAAAAATCAGCTCCGGCATAAATTTGTTGTGCCAAACTTAAATCAAAAATTAGATTAGTTTTCAACTTCTCAGGATATTTTTTGGCTAATTTTTTTAAGACCTGCTCATATTGAGGACGACCAGTGCCTAAAATCACCACTTGTAGCTGATAATCGGCTAAAAGATTCTCTAAAGCTGGCAACAGTATATCTAAACCTTTTTGCTCTACCAAACGAGTAACCAAACCAAATAAAGGAATATCTGACCGCTGGGGTAACTTTGATCTTTGTTGAAGATATTTTTTATTGACTGACTTGGCCACTGCAAAATTTTTGACGGAATATTTTTTCTTAATAAATTTGTCTTTTTGAGGATTAAATAGCCCTAAATCTAAGCCATTTAAAATGCCGACCAAATGCTTTTTCCTGCGCTGCAAATACTTCTCCAAATCTTCCCCATATTCTTTGGTTAAAATCTCTTGAGCATAAGTGGGACTAACGGTGTTAATAAAATCAGCTGAAAGAATGCCAATTTTCATCAAATCTATAATTCGACCGTCGCAATCATAATAATCTTCCATTAAAGCTAGCGTTAACTGCTGATGTAAATTAGCATAATCCACTATATCTAATCCGGCCACGCCCTGATTGGCTAAATTATGAATAGTGAATAGAGTTTTGATATTATAAAAATTCTTATCAGCTAAGCTGTATTCATCCACAAAGGTGGGGATCAGCGCCGTATGCCAATCATGGCAATGAATAATATCAATCGACCACTTCATTGCTTCTACGGTCCGCACTACGGCTTTGGAAAAAAAGACAAATCTTTCCACATCGCCGATCTCCCGAGAATAAACCCTGTTTTTTAAATAACGACGACCGCCAAGATAAATTTTATGTGGATTAAATAATTTATTCTTAATTAAAAAAACTGAAACTCGACTCTGGGGCAAAACGGTTTGATATAAATCAAAATGAACCTGCCCACCCTCAATCTCAAAACTTATATTTTTCTTAGCTAATCTTATTTTATATTTAGCTTTGTTAATCAACCCGTAAAAAGGAATAATAACCTTAATGGTTACTCCTAACTTAGCCAATGCTTGAGGTAAAGAACCCATCACATCGCCCAAGCCACCAGCTTTAACTAACGGCGCTAATTCTGCTCCGGCAAATAAAACTTGCAATTTATTTTTTGCAGACATAAAGTTTTTAGATTAAACAGTAATATTATATCATAGATTAAAATTATTGACATTAATAAAATTATTAAGTAATATTCTCAATAACAGTGGCGAACAGATTGATTGGGTTGTGGAGTTTTTCAAAAACAGAAAAACTCACTGGTCTAAATAAAGCAATCTAATGAGATGAGCTAATTGTGTAAGCGGTAGGGTATCATTTGATTCTTTTTCAGATAGAAAAGACAGCCAAAGCAACCTTAATACAAAGGGCTAAGGCCCACAATAATATAGGGGAAATCCCATCTGTTTCGCCGCTACAAAATTTAAAAACCCGTTGCCAAGCAATGGGTTTTATATTTCTCCAAAAAAATCAATATTTAATCTACTAAAGACTATTTAGATAATAGGAACTTAACCTTTAAGCTTAAAACTTTTAGATTGCTGGGAAATAGCAAAGATCCCAAGAACAGAAATATAGGTGGCTATAAACTCAGGGGGAATATTTAAAAGCCCATGTGACAGAAAACCTATTATTACAAAGATGGCCATAACAATTGTCCAAAATATCACATGAATTTCTCCAAAATATTTGGACTGGAATTTGCCTTTAGTTTTCCAACGGTAAAATTCCTTAGAACCAACATAAAGCGACAAGACGCCTATATAGATTACGGCCACTGAACTGGAGGCAACATCATAGACATGAAAGGAAAAAAAATCAACCAGAAAAAGTAATATCGCCACTAAGCCCCAAAAGTTACTTAGATTTTTCCAAAAAGCCCGGCTTTGCCAATTTTTAGTTAGTTTCTTCATCCCGTTAGCAATTTAACTTATTAATTTTATTCCATTTCATCATAATTTAATTCTGACAACTCTTCCAGTCTTTTTTTACGTCCTTGTTTGCTACCTTCTTTAACAGATGATTCAACTATTCTTTTAGCCGCTGACCAATCTTGTTGGGCACAATAAGCATTAAACAGCTCTCTTTCACGATGATCTCGCCATCTCTGATCATATTTGTCATTTCCTTCTTTTTGTTTTAACCAATTTTCTGCCTGCCCTAAACTGCCCACTGCAATAGCTTCTTGAAAAGTACTGGTTGATTCGATTGTTATCTCTTGCTCTGGTATTTTATTTTGTTCTGGTCCTGATTATTTAAACATAAATTTATAATTAATAATATTTTTACTTTTCGCCTAAAAATTTTAAAATCTCTTCGACCAAAGTTTGATTTGGTAATTGAGAAGCATTGATTACTAAATATTTTAATTGGCTCTTTTTTATTAGTTCTAAATATAATTGCTGTTGCCGAATATAATCAGCTGGTTCTTGAGCAATCCGCTGGTAATGGGGATAAAGATTTAAACGGTCTTGTAATCGTTTTTTTAATAATTCTTCATCTTCATCAAAAGTTGTTAAAATAATTTTAGCATTTAGATTATTTAACCGATTATCACTTTCACTAAAATCAAAATCCTGCTGATTGTATACTTTTTGATAAACCGCTTCGGTTAAATGAAATTTTTCAATCATAATATTGGTCCCGGACATCGTTCCCATAATTTCTAAATACTTAGTCAAAACCGCTTGACCATATTTAGTGCCAAAAATTCCCACATCACAGTTAAACCAATGGCAACCGTCCATAATTTTGCTTCCACTATTATATTTTGGCTCTAGAAAATCAAAAAGCTGGCTCATGAGATAACTTTTTCCAGATAATTCTGGCCCTTCAAAAATTATTTTATGCTGCGGGGATTTCATAACTAATGTAAATTTATTATTCTTTGCCCTTGTTTAGCTAACTGCAGATAATTCTGACTATCGTGTAGTAAATCCAGGATCGGATTTTCCACATCTTTCATATAAAATAAAAATGTAGCGCTACGCAAAGCTGTCCAGCTTTGATAAAGATTAATACGATTTAAATAATCAATCTTGATCTGGCTGAATGATTGCTGAAAATAATTCTCCACAAAAAATGTCTTATAATCATTCATTTTTTCCCGAGAAATAAAATTATGCCCCATAAAATCAAACTGCTGAAGAAAAGTACCTAAATCTATCATCGGATCCCCCAGAGCCACGTCTGTAAAATCAATCATCTCTAAATAATCAGCTTTTAAATCGCGAATAATAATATTTTCCGGATGATTATCGCCATAAATCAGGGTTTTCTTGATCGTTTTATTAAACCGATTCTCATCTTTTTGCATCTGCTGGAACAACTCATCAACTATCTGCCCCTGTTGCTGATTATCATTATAAAAGTCCTTAATAAATTTCTCTGGCAAGGGAATCATGGTGGATATTCTAAAAACTGGCCAATCAAAATCCCGAGGATTAAAATTGTGTAATTTTTTCATCCAACCAACCACCAGAGAAAAAGCTGGCCGCAAATCCTCCTCCGGACTCTGGGTAAAAAAATTGAATAAGCTGCGGCCAATGGAGGCTTCATAAAAAAAGGCCTCTTGTTCTGGTAAAAAGAATAAAGGACGAGTAACTTTATACTGTCCTTGATTAAAACCGTATTGATATAAAAATGTAGTTTTTTTATAAGCAGCTTGGCGGGAACCATCAGAATGAGCTGAAGCAAATAGATCTAATAACTTATTCTCTCCTTTTTTATTCAAATATTCTATTTTATATTCCACCACAAAAACCGCGCTAGTCACGCCCAGATGCCTTTTGTAAGGATCAAGTGTTAATTTTTTTAAACATTCAAAATCAGGATAATATTCTGGTAATCGCTCCTTTAAAGTCGCCTCAATGAATTTTCTTTCTACTAACTTGGCAATTTGTTGCTTGGTTTCTTCTGGTAAAATTTTTACCTTCATTTTATTTACGATTATACTTGCGCCAATGCGTCAGCCAAGTATTTTTTTTAATTTCAATATATAATTTTTCTGCTTTTATCTTTTCTTGACTAGTGGCCTGCTCAAGAGACCTGACGCTGCGAATCAATTCTTCTGCTCCATTATCTATCATATCAGGATTCCAGGTAAAAGGCGAAAAAGGGGATGGTTTTTTTGAAGAAGCCCACCAGAAAGTGCAAGAAGACAAACCGCGATCCAGATGTCGTCTGGCCCAAAACCAATTTTTATCCTTGGAATACCGATTAACCAGATGACTAACTAAATCAACTAGCCGCCAAAGAGATTGATGAATTTTATTTTTTGGATCATCCCATAAAATAAACGGCTTATTCTTTCGCAACTCTTCAGCCGTACTCTCCCAGGAGGAAACTCTTAATTCAATCGCCTTTTTCCTTTTTAAAGTCAATAAGTATTGACCAACGGTCATGACTCTTAAATTTTTATCTTGTAAACTTTTTTCCAAACAGCCCTGCCAATCTTTATGGAAATGTCCATAAATCTCTCCGTCCGTGGCTGTAATAATTATTTCAGCGACGGATTTTTCTTTTAACTTATAAAAAATAACTTCGGCTGGATAATTTTTTGATATTTCCCGATTCCTAAAAACTACCTTTAAGCCAACCTGCTTCAGCTGATACATAAGATGATTATCAATTTGGCCTTGATAACTAATCGGGTCTAAAATAATCCACTTAAATCCCAGACTTTTTACTATCTTAGCAGCCGGTAAACTAAAAGCCATTTCCGGAAAATAAAAACCATTAATCTTAACTAAAGAAAAATGATCAGCTAAAATCTCTTGATTTAACTTAATTTGCCGACGAATCTCTTTATCTGTTAATAAAGGTAAAAGAGCATGATATTTAGCCGAGCCAACTAGTTCAATCTGTCCTTGTTTGACTAAATGCTGAAGCTGTTGCAATAAATCAGGTCGAATTAAAGCCAGCTGTTCAATTAAACTACCCGAAATATTAAGCGTGGCTTTAAATTTAGGGTATTTCTGAAATAATTTCAGTAAATATTCATAACTCTCGCTAGCCACCTGTTCAATCACTCCTCGCTGCTGCCAAGGAGGTTGGTAAATATGTAAAAAATTGACCCAGTTTATTTTTCTCATTTTTTAAACTTTTTAGCTTTCTTGTATAATTGTAAATATTTTGTAGCGGGTAGCTCCCAAGAAAAAGAAGAACGCATGCCACGATGAATAATTCCCTTCCAAATATCTTTATATTTATATGTTTCTAGAGCACGGGTAATAGCCACCAGTAACTCTTTTGAATCATAATTTTTAAAAGTAAAACCATTGCCAGGGGAGTCTTGGGGATCAAAATTAATCACGGTGTCACTTAAACCGCCGGTGGTTCTCACTACCGGCACACAACCATAACGAAAGCCGATCAATTGATTAATGCCACAGGGCTCAAATCGGGAAGGGAGAAGAAAAAGGTCTGCGCCGGCATAAACTAATGTTTCTCTTTTTTGATTTTCTTCGTGCGATGGAACAAAAACAAATTTATTTGGATATTTTTTGGTGATTTGATTAAGTTTTTTAATATACGGCTTTTCTCCCGTACCTAAAATAATAACCTGCACATCACGCAGCAAAACAGTCGGTAAAATATCTAAAATTAAATCAAATCCTTTTTGTTCAGTAATGCGGGAAGTTAATCCGATCAGCGGCAGCCCATCATTAACCGGCAATTTATAGAGTTTTTGCAAATAACGCTTATTAACAATTTTACGGTGAACATTCTCTACTGTATAATTCTTCTTTAACCCCTTATCTGTCTTGGGGTTATAGTCATAATAATCAATACCATTAACCACCCCAAATAATTTATGGCGACGATTAATCAAAATACGATGGAGATCCTGCCCGAATTTTTTCTTAATAATTTCCTCCGCGTAAGTTTCGGAAACAGTATTAATAATGTCAGCCCACAAGATAGCCCTTTTAGCAAAATTAATATATTCTATTTTAGGATTGCTAAATAAAGGTAAGGCCTTAATACCCTTGTCTTTATATTTTAAGGGGACTTCCCACCAATTAGTGCCTAACTGAAAAGTTAGATTATGAATGGTGAAAACAGTAACTGCCTTAGCTAAAGTTTGGCTTTTTCTAAAACGGTGTTTTTTTAAATAAGGAATGAGACCGGCCTGCCAATCATGACAATGAATAACATCGGCTTTAAACTTTAAAAGAGAAATTAATTTTAAAGCAGCCACATCAAACAAATAAAAACGAGCATTCTCATGACTGGAACCATAAATTTTTTTATAGCGGGAAAAATATTTATCATTACGAATAAAATACACCTTTAAGCCCAGTAATAATTCAGCTCGATAATAACTGACTTTTACCTCATTTTTTTTGTCTAGGCGTAATTTGACATCACTATATATTCTCTCCAGATTATGTTTATCTTTATCTATGGCCCGACCGTATAAAGGTGTAATAATAATTACTTCATGCCCCAGCCGATGTAAAGACTTAGGCAAAGCCCTAGCTACATCAGCTAAGCCACCTGTCTTAGAATAAGGATCAACTTCCGAGGCAATGGAAACTATTTTTAATGATTTCATAATTAAACTAATTTTTTATTAAAAAAGGAAGCCGTAATGGCAATAGCTAAAGCATCCGCGACATCATCTGGTTGAGGAATTATTGCAAGTTTCAAAATAGCCTTAACCATCTGTCCTACCTGCTTCTTACTGGCTTGTCCGCTAGTAGTCAAAGCCTGTTTAATTTGCAGGGGAGTAAATTCCAATAATTCTTTGTTATTTTGCTGAATAGCCAATAAAATTACACCTCGAGCTTCTCCAACACTCAAAGCAGTTGTTACATTGCGAGCAAAATACAATTTTTCCACTGCCACCAAATCCGGCTGATATTTTTTAATAATCTTATTTATATCTAAAAAAATACTTTCCAACCGTTTAGTAAAAGCGATCTGTTTAGCTGTCTGGATACTACCGGCATCCATAAAAGTCAATTGGTTGCCAACAACCGAAATAACGCCAAAACCAGTATCAGCTAAACCTGGGTCTAAACCCAAAATAATTCTTGGTTTACTCAGCATTATATATTAGCGTTAGTATGAATATTATTCACATCTTCATCATCATCTAAAGCATCCAGAAGTTTCAATAATTTTTCCTCGTCTTTAATAGCAACCTTATCTTTCGGCCAATAGATCATTTCTGAAGATTCAATTTTAAAACCATTGGTTTGTAACTGATCCTTAACCTTCTCTAAATCATCAATACTGGTGATCACTTTTATTTGCCCATCCTGAACAATGTCTTCTGCCCCACTATCAATTATCTTTAATTCATCTTCATTGTTAATTTCATTCTTGTCTAAAATAATTTCTCCTTTGGACTCAAACATCCATAAAACAGAGCCGCTATTACCTAAATTACCGCCGTGTTTGTTTAAAACATGTTTTAAGTTGGAAACAGCTCGATTTTTATTATCAGTTAAAATTTCAATAATTATCGCAACGCCCTCTGGGCCATAGGCCTCATATAACAAACTTTCAATCCTGCTATCGTCTCCTCCGCCACTACCCCGCTTAATAGCCCTCTCAATGTTGTCTTTAGGCATATTAAAAACTCTGGCCTTATCAATGGCTATTCTCAATTTAAAATTAATGTCAGGGTCGGCGCCGGCCTTAGCCGCTACAGCAATATTCTTGGATAATTTAGTAAATACATTACTGCGCCTAGCATCATTAGCTGATTTAGCCCTTTTAATTGTCGCCCATTTTGAATGTCCACTCATAAAATCCTGCTTAAACAAAAATAAGTATTGAACTTATGTTGATTGTCATTATAATCACTAATATCTTAGCAATTATAGACCAAAAAATCAATGATTAATTAGACTTTAAATTTAAGACGACCCCTGTTGAAAATTTACCTCTTTTGGGGTTGACTTTTTATTTTTAAAATAATAAGATAAATAAAACCGTTGTTCTATCATCTCGTTCATCTTAATTCCTAGATGGATTCAGACCAAGCTGAATTTCAAAATCCTCGCGTCCGTGCCTGGCGGGGATTTTTTCTTGCTCTAATTTTGACTTTAATTTTATAGTTGTTTCTGTTAAAATAGACCTATGTCAAAGCAATTAACCTGGCTCAAATCAACTAAACAATGGACTCGTTGGAAAATAGATTATTTAGCTATTTTTATTTTAATGGCCTTTTATTATGGACAACTGCAATGGCCTCCCTATATTGGTGATCCAGATGGTTTTTATCACGCTAAAATAGCCCTCTGGTTAAGACAAGGTAAATTATTGACTACATTGCCCTGGGTGCAATTTACCACCCTTAAAGACCATTTTACCGACCATCATCTACTCTATCATCTTCTTTTGGCACCGTTTACTCTAATTAGTAATCCGCTGATGGGCGTCAAAATAGCCACCGTGGTTTTTACTGTCACTATGGTTCTGGTTTTTTACTGGTTGCTGAAAAAAATACACGTGGTCTGGCCCTGGATTTTTACGCTACTTTTTATTACTCTGAATGGTTTGAATTTTAGATTATCTTTAATTAAAGCAAACAGCTTATCCTTATTAGTCATCTTCTTGTTGCTTTATGCGCTCTTTAAACAAAAAAAATGGTTGATGGCTTTGTTGGGTTTTATTTTTATCTGGCTTTATGGCGGTTGGCCTTTAGCTATTCTAATCACCTTAATTTATCTAATCACTGACAATGTTTACAATTACTATCACAGTAATAGACTAAAGCTTTTATGGCATAAGGTTATCCGCGTTTTTACTCACCAACCCAATGAATCAAAAAATATCAAACTACTGGTTTGGCTCCTACTCGGCCTGCTGGCTGGGCTGATAATCAACCCTTACTGGCCCCAGAATTTATATTTTTATTATCAGCAGATTATCCAAATCGGTATTATCAACTTAGGTAATCAATTTCCAGTCGGCGGAGAATGGTATGGCACTGATCTGATTACTTTAATCTCGGCAGTCCCTCATATCTTTGTCACTAACTGCTTAATTTTTATACTTTTAATATTCCGGCATAAAAAAATCAGTCGCCAGACTTGGTTCAGTTTTGCCTTAATGTTCATCTTTCTGCTCTTAACTATAAAATCAAGAAGATATGTAGAATATTTTATGCCTTTTGCTCTCCTATTTACTGCTTGTGGAATAACTGACCTTAAAAAAATAACTAATTGGGAAAAAATCGTAAAAATTTGGCAAGGACTAAGACTTTATTTAAAAATATATTTAATCGTTGCCCTCTTGGCTTTTGCTACCCTTGTGATGCCCACTGTTATCCGAAGCACAATTGACACTCAAATACCACAGCATCTGCCTTTTGATAAATTTCAACTAGCCACTAACTGGTTAAAAAACAATACTCCTGAAAATTCTATTATTTTTCATAGTGACTGGGACGAATGGCCAATTCTTTTTTATCATAACGATCACAATTATTATTTAGTTGGTTTAGATCCGACTTTTATGCATAACTTTGATGCCCGGCTGCATCAACGTTTTATTGATTTGAGTACCGGTCAAATTATTCATAATCCGGCTCGACAAATAAAAGATGCTTTTGGTGCTGAATTTATCTTTGTGGAAAAAAACAATCACACTATGCTTATCCAAAATCTTGATAATGACCTCTATGCTAGTTTAGTTTACGAAGATTCAGACACGCGAATTTATAAAATTAATTAATAAAAATTTATGAAACAAAAATCAAATCTTATCTTTTTGTCACTCTTTTTCCTCTTAGTAACCAAAACCGCCCATGCTTATTTAGATCCGGGTAGTGGTAGTTTCATTTTCCAAATAATTATCGCCGGACTATTGAGTGGCGCTTTTGCTATCAAAATGTATTTTAAAAAAATCAAAAAATTATTTACTCGAATATTTAATAGAAAAAAAACTGACTATGAAGAAGAACATAAAGAAACACCCTAGCTCATTTAGAGACCCAAGTGGTTTTATTTTTGCCGACCAAGAAACTATCTTCCGCCAAATAAATCAATCTTATCAATCTGATTATCAACAATTGATGAATTCTGGCCTTTACCAAAAATTGGTCGAAAAAAAATTATTAGTTACCCATCAGGAGATTAAATCAACTAACTTCTATTCCGATCAGGGATATAAAATTATTCAACCACAACGACTTAATTTTATTTCCTATCCTTATGAGTGGTGTTTTGGACAATTAAAAGCCGCTGCTTTGGCTACGCTGCAAATCCAGAAAACTGCCCTGAATTTTAAAATGAGTTTAAAAGACGCTAGTAGTTATAATCTCCAATTTCTTAATGGGCAACCCATATTTATTGATACCTTATCCTTTGAAAAATACTCAGTCGGGCAGCCCTGGGTGGCCTATCGCCAATTCTGCCAGCATTTTGTTGCTCCTCTGGCTCTGATGAAATATAAGGATTTGAGATTAAATCAATTATTCAGAATCTTTGTAGATGGCGTGCCGTTGGATTTAGCCAGCTCATTATTGCCTTTTTCTACAAAATTTAAATTTTCTCTACTGACTCATCTTCACCTCCACGCCAAAAGCCAAAAACATTTTGCTGATAAAAGCATTAATAAAAAAACTAAAAAAATGAATTGGCGCGCTCTGCGAGGACTGATTGATAGTCTGGAAAATACCATTAATAACCTGGAGCTGCCAAAATCACATACCGAATGGGGAGAATATTATTCCTTTACTAATTATTCTCCAACCGCTTTTGAAGATAAAAAAAATATTATTAAAAATTTATTAAAAGAGATACGACCAAAAACCGTTTGGGATTTAGGAGCCAACGACGGCCTTTTTAGTCGTCTAGCCAGCCAGCAAGACATTGAAACCATCGCTTTTGATATTGACCTTTTGGCGGTAGAAAAAAATTACCGCCAAATTGTTAAAAATAAAGAAAAAGGGCTACTGCCTTTGTTTATTGATTTAACCAACCCCAGCCCCAGCTTAGGATGGCAAAATCAGGAAAGAGCTTCTCTGCTGAAAAGAGGACCAGCGGAGATGATTATGGCCCTAGCTCTTATCCACCATTTCACTATTTCCAATAACACCCCTTTTGTAAAATCCGCCGAATTCTTCAGCCAACTAGGCCATTCATTAATTATAGAATTTATCCCTAAGAATGACTCTAAGGTACAAAAACTGCTGGCCACCAGAGAGGATATTTTCTCTGATTATAACCAAATTGCTTTTGAAAACGCTTTTAAAAAATACTTCCTAATTAAAAAAATAATCAAGATTAAAGATTCAAATAGAATTATTTATCTTATGGAGAAAAAATAAAAATGCTAAGCAAAAAAATCATCCTTCATCCTTTTTTATTTGCCATTGCGCCAACTTTATCTCTCTATGAACATAATAAAGATATGGTGGATTTCTATTATCTACTAAAACCACTAACGGTCAGTCTCCTGGGAGGAATTATCATTTTTCTGATTAGTAGAAAATTAATAAAAAATAAAAATAAAGCTCATCTAATCGCCTCCCTGTTTATTCTACTATTCTTTATATTTGACTATCTCTTTGAAATCTTCCTATTTTGGGGCTATTTGATTACTTTGTTAAGCTGGCTGGTAATTTTCATAGCTGTTACTAGTTTGATTATCTCCTCGCAGAAAAAATTTGACAATCTAAACAATTATTTTGATTTACTGGCCCTAATTCTGGTTTTATGGCCAATCGTTAGTGTGGCTTATTATGAATATGAATCTCGGACTTTTTATCAAACTCTCCCTGAAGTAAACTATGATCAAAATTTAGATTTATCGTGGCAGGAGCCGACTGTCAAACCGGATATTTATTATATTATCTTTGACGGTTATGCCCGCCAGGATATCCTCCAGAGTCGCTATGGCTATGACAATAGTGACTTTATTAATTTCTTGGAAGATAAAGGATTTTATGTGGCTGATCAGAGCCGCTCTAATTATGTCCAAACTTATTTTTCTCTGGCCTCATCGCTCAATTTTGAATATGTCAACCAAGCTACAGAACAATTCCAAAATTCCAATAATCGCGGCCCAATTCGAAGAATGCTAAGAGATAATAAAGTTTATGACTTTTTAAAAAATAATAATTACACTTTTGTGGCTCTGCCGGCAACCTGGACTGGTACTTATCGCAACACCAAAGCTGACATTTTTATGCGCCTAGATGGCAGCGCCAATAATAATTCTATTAACGCCAATGAATTTAATACCTTTTTGATTGATATGACTCCTTTGAAATTTATTTTAACTAGAAATAACCGCTTTGAACTACTTAAAGAAACAACTCTCTTCCTATTTGATCATATGAAAGATATTGCCGAGATTAAAGAACCGACCTTTATCTATGCTCATTTCATTACTCAACATCCTCCTTTTATTTTTGATGAAACTGGCTTTGTTGCTCCGGACAACGACTGTGGTGGAGACGGAAGTCATTACTATAAAGATTGTCCAGGTGTGGAAGAATATCGGGAAAAATATATCAAACAATTGAAGTTCACCAACGAAAAAATCAAAGTTATGATTGAAGAAATTCTAGCTAAATCCGAAACTGCTCCAATTATTATTCTTCAAGCCGATCATGGTTCTGGCTCTGGATTGGATTGGAGTAGTTTGGAAAATACTGATTTTGTAGAACGACGCTCTATTTTCAACGCCTACTATGTGCCCACCACAACCAGAGAACAACTCTATCCAACTATTACCCCCGTCAATAGCTTTCGGGTAATCTTTAATAGTGTTTTTAAAACTAACTTAAAAATTTTAGAAGACCGCACTTATTTTGCTATCTGGCCTCAACCTTATAATTACATTGACATTACAGATTGGTAAATTCTGTCACTGGATTTAACTCCAGGTCTATAAAGATCTCTCTTACTAACCCCAACTTATTAACGCCCTGCCAGGAAAAAATCTGATAACCCTCAACTGAACCATCTAAATAATAAAAAAAGGTAACCAACTCTTCATCAGACCATTCGGGGACAGATAATAAACCGTAATCCAAGGGTAAATCAAAATAACGTTCGCCTTGATAAAAACGAATCAAATAATCCTGCGCTTGGCCAACTGGCTTTTGAAAAGTTAATTTTAAAACCCTATTTTCTTTATCCCCCCATTCTGTCCCAACTAGAAAGCTTGAGCTGTAAAACTGATTGGGCTTTTTATTGATTTCGAACAAATCTAAATCACCAGACTCGGCTGATTTTTTATTTTGCCACAAAAATAAATTTTGATCAATTTTAACCAAATTATAATCCGCTAAAATATTCCGCCAGTGGGCCGGCATCTTATCTTTATATTTTTGTAAATAAAATCTGGTATTTTTACTAATTAACGTGCTAAAAAATCGCGAATAATCAAACAAAATATAATCAACTGGCGGCAAATTAAAGCTTTGTGCGGCAAATTGACTTTGGCTAAAATAAGCATAGCTGACCGGATAAATCACTGGCCGGCTACTTAAATTTGGCAACAGAGAATCTTCAACCGCCAAATTGGCTTGATTTGAAATTATTGCTAAAAAATTTTGTCTAGCCACTCGCTCTGATAAACTATAATGACGCACCAGCATACTTTTGACCGGCGAGAGAAAAATAGCAAAATAAATGATTGTTACTAATAAAATAATCTTAGAAATAGACCAGTTACTGTAAATATATTGGCTGCCAAAAAATTTATGTCGTTTTTTTATCTTTTGTAAGGCAAAGATCAAAGCAATAAAAAGAGCTGGCAGAAAAAGAGCAATATAATGAGTCTGATAAATAGTAAAATTTAACCCATTGCCTGTTAAAATAAGCTGGAGAAAAGGCAGTAAAGCCAACAATAAATATTTGCATCTTAATAATGGTAAAAACAACAACGGCAATAAAATAACTACTATGGTGGTAAAGTTACCTATTGTTAAAAGATGATTAAATAATGCTACTGGGTGAGTTAATAAAGAAATAAGAATAGAAAATAAATCATAACCTCCCAACCAACCATAATAAACTAAAAATTTATAATCTCCGCTGGCGGAAAAATGGCCGATTACTTTCAAAGCGAGGAAAAAATAAGTTAAGGGAAGAATTAAAGTAGTTAACTTCCACTTTAGGCATTTTTTATCCAGCCAAGTTAGAGCTGAAAAACCTAAAAGTACTAAACTAGTGTCTTCCCTGACCAATAAGCTCAAAATAAAAAACAATAAAAATATTTTAAAATTATCTTTTCGATAAAAATAAAAAGACCAAAAAATAAAAAAAACCGCCAAAGGCAATAAATGAAACTCAAAAATATTCAAACTGTGCACAAAAGGATTAAAAAGCCAAACTAACCCTATGCTCAAAGCAATAATTTTATCTTTAGTAATGTATTTGGTAATTAAATATAATGGCCAAGCCGAAAGTCCTAAAATAACGCTCTGTAAGATTAACAAAATCTCTGCCGAGGGTTTTAACCAATAAAATGGCAAAAGCAAAAAAATAATAGGCGCAAAATGATCACCTAAATAATTATTTAAATTAATCGTCAAATCAAACCAAGCGCCATGCAGAGTATTAAAAAAAACTTGATTAAAGATGGCCAGATCCAAAGCGCTATAATCAAAATTATAGTATTTCTTTAAAGACAAAAAAATAAACAAAAGGATATAAACTAGAACCCCCAGCCATAAAAAAAGCCAGCTATGGCGCTTAAAATAATTATGCTTTAGTAACATATTCTTATTATAGCATTAAAAAAACATTTTTATTATTGACATAAAATAAAAAATATGATATAATATAATAATTCAAAAGTACTTCAAATTTCAAAAAACAAAGGAGAATAGCCATGAAAAAGAAGCTTTTAGCCCTAGTAATCCTAATTTTCACCCTGTTTTCACTAAATAGCTGTAATCGCTACCATGGCCCCCAAGGGCAGCTACTTAATAAAAACCAACCTGTGGCCACACATATAAAATTTCTCAATAAATCCAACCAGCCAGTGTTCATTGCTTCTAATAGGGGCAATGATAATGATTTCTTCCAAATAGAACCTGGAAGGCAATTTGCCTTCAGCGGCTACGCTAAAAAAGAAGCAGAATACATCGTCCGATGGTTCTACGAATACAATTTTAACTCGGAAAAAAAGAAAGTAGAGATCGAACGAACTGGTTTATATTCCACAGGAGAAACGATTATCATTGACGATTTATTCCTCCGCAACATGATGTTGCAAGCAGGAGTCGTCCATAACTCTTCCGCCCAAGCCGTTAAAGTTTGGGACAGCCAAGGAAATCAATATGGAGTTCTCCAGCCAGGTGAAGCAAGTGCTGTCACTAAATTGGTTCCTATACCCACCACATTTTTCTGGCTATCAACCAAGGGCGACATAGGGCAAAAGCGAGCGACCTCGCACTGCCTCAATATTGACCAGGAGATGGACAATTTCTGGCAGGGTCGGCCAATTGGCTGGATCTGCGAAATCTATACCTCAAAAAAGTAGAGGTATAAAAAAATATAAATCCCGATGAGAAATCGTCGGGATTTAAATTTGTTTAATTGATAAAATAATTTATCCATCACCACCACCGGCCGGACCATTTTGAACACTTACTAACGCATCTAAAACCCACCTAACAATGGCATAGGAAATCACCACAATCACTAAGCCAATTGTAGCGTTAATAATTAAATCTTTGGCCTCATTAACTTTATCAGAACTACCTTGAGAAGTCATCCATTTGAAACCACCCCAGATAATTAAAACTAGAAAAAGCATCCCCAACAGAGACAACAACGATTTAATTATTAACGAAATAATACCAGCAAAACTTTTGTTAGTAATTAGACCAGTCCCTTGAGCGGCTTCTTCTAGACCGGTGCTCCCTGCGGTTGGTCCCATAGATGATTGAGCTAAAACTGGGTTAGCCAAAACACCTAAAATCAAAAACGAATAAATTTTTAATAGCTTTTTATTTTTAACAAAATTCATATTTTTATTACTGAAGTCTTAATCCAAGCTCTAGTAGGCCATTAACATGGCCTACTATAGTCTAGACTAAAATAGGTCTGTTAGATAGTCTCGTTAACTAATGAATTCAAGACGAAGCGAGCGATGGCATAAGCAGCTAGAACTATTACTAAACCGACTACACCGGCGCCAATAAGTTTCTTTGCTTCATCCACCTTATCAGTGTTGCCTTGAGAAGTCATCCATTTGAAACCGCCTAGCAAAATGATTATTGTGGAAAGGATACCTAAAAATCCTAAGACAATATTGACTACTCCAGCAATGGTTTCTGGTAAATCTTTGGTTCCTAACTCTATACTATTTAATTCGTTGACACCAAAAGGATCATCTTGAGCTCTAGCAGCCATAGGTAAAAAAAGTAACAAACTAGTAACAATTTTGGTCATTTTCTCACCTCCTCTCTTGTAAATATTATTAATAATTAAATTGTGCTTTAATTATAGCAGAAAACAACAAATTTTTTAAGTACCTCCGCCCAAGATTTGGAAAACAAGATTAATTAAAATATAACTGACAAAAACCATCACTAAACCAAAAATTGACCAAACCATGCTATCCTTTCCTTTTTGAATCTTATCAGCGTTGCCTTGAGAAGTCATCCACTGAAAACCGCCTAAAATTAAAAAGAATAAAGCAATTGCTCCCACTACTCCCAATAAACCTCGGATCATGTTAGAAATAAATTCTGGAACACTGTCCACGCTCAAGGGATTAGGTAAGGAAACAGTCGCTGCTTGAACAAAGGCAGGTATTAGTGCGATGGCTATAAAAATAATTATTTTGTTTTTCATATTTAATTTTAATATTATTGTATAATAGGATTATTGTTTCCGTCTACTAAGACACAAACATACTCCGGTCCTTTCGGGCAAAGGTTGGGCTCATATGTTGCCCTTTCATCTTTTGGTTTATCCATACAAATATAGGCCCAAAGAGGATTATAGTCTGGATAATCTATATGTATCATAATGTTTTTTAATCCACATTTAGTAACACAAATCTCATTATATTGTGCCCACTCACCTGTAAATCCATTACCAGTGCAAATATAATTAATTTCAAACTGATTACAAGCAGTGCCTTGGGATTTATTTTTACACTCTGCACCAATTTGATACTCTGGAGCAACATTTAAAATATTATTAACAAAAAAAGTCACTATTAAATAACTGCCAAAGGTGATTAATAGAGCAAAAATAGTATTAACCATAATTTCTTTACCGCTTTTTACTTTTTCAGCGCTACCTCCAGAGCTAACCCATTGAATGGCTCCCCAAATAAAATAAACTAAAGCCATAGCGCCTACTGCTCCCAATAATAATTGAGTGAGAAAAATAAAACCCGTAGCGATATCATCCAAACCACAGGTGCCGGTTCTAATACAAGTAATATTGTCTAAAAAACCAGCCCCCCGACTAATTTGAGGAATGATCAATAATAAAAAAGAAGTTGGCCATAAAAATCTATTCATTGGGTTGTTGATAGGTTTGATTAATAAAATTAACAAACAAATTAAGCGTGGCATTATCTTTGTCTAATATTTTCTCACTTGAGACTAAATCATCTATTATTTCTTTTAAATAATTTTCAGCTAATTGAACATCATAACCATTATACCAATTATCAGCTGTCAAAACCTGGGAAGCAAATACTCTAACATCTTCATTGTTCAGTTGATCATTAATTAAAGAGCGCAAAGCGGTTGGACGTTTGTTTTCAGTTAAATATTTTTCTACTATTGCTTGATTAGCTGTGGTTTGAATAAAATTCCAAGCGGCATCTGAATTAGCGGATTTCTTAGCCACTACATTAACCCAATAATCAGCGTAATATTTAGTGCCAGAAGCACCCCTAGTCTGCGGAAAGTTAGTAATCCCCCAATCAAATTGCACGCCTCTCTGTCGTAACTCATCAGCATGATAACTATAACCGAAGAAATAAGCTAGTTTACCAGCGGCAAATAACTCAAAAGCACTAGGTAAATCCACATTCCAACTATAAGTAGCTCGACCTGGTCGGGCAAAATCAGTATAAAAGCTAAAAACTTCCAGCAAACGGCTGGCCGACTCTTTTTCTTCCAAAGGAGCAAACCACTTACCTTTTGCCTCGACATTGTTCTGCAGCATAATACTAGAAAAAACATCAAAAAAACGAGGAATATTATCAGTGCCTCCTAAGGCCACGGCTGACTGGATAACCTGATTATCTTCTGTGGCCTTAGTTAATTGAGGAGCTTGTTCCACTAAATCGTGAAAGTCAGCAATCGGCTCGGGTATATTCTCTCTAGTTAATAAATCTGAATTATAAAAAGTCACTAAGGTGTCCAAATAGTAAGGTAGCCCGTAGATCTCGCTATCTATTATTACGTTTTCAGAGACTATTGGTGCATATTTTTCTTTAATATCTAAAGATGATAAACTTTTTATTTGCTTTAAAGAAGTAATGGCTTCTTTTTTTATAGTACCAGTAATTTCCTGAACCGGAATTTTAACACTAGCGGGCATTGGTTCTAAACGGTGCTGATATTCCTTAAGCCATGTACTAGGAATAGAAAAAATATCCGGACCACGATCATCGGCCCAAGCTTCTAATAATTTTCTCTCATATTCATCATAACGAAAATTTCTGTATTTAACATGAATAGTAGGATGACTGACCTCATAACTGTCAATTAATGATTTGAGCTGACTAGGGGTATCCCAAACCCCCCAATATTCTAAAGTAATTGGTTTAAATTCTTTGGGTTTAGTAATAGACCACTGGCAAGCAAAACCAGAAGTGATGATAAAAACAAATAAAATTAAAAGTGTAAAAACTTTGTTGCGATTCATGATTAAATATTTTTTAAATATTTTTTTAAAGCTCCGTTGAATTCCTTTCTTTTAAGAGCAAGATTTATAATCGCCTTGATAAATTCTATTTTATTGCCACAATCGTAATACGTACCTTGATAAATGGAGGCATAGCCAGCCCGTTTTTTGATATGCTTGGCCATGGCATCAGTCAACTGAATTTCATTACCAGCACCAGGCTTTAAATTGGCTAAAATGTCAAAAATTTCCGGAGTCAAAATATAACGACCAGTGACAGCGAGATTGGAAGGCGCCTTGGCTGGCTGTGGTTTTTCAACAATTCTTTTAATTTCGACTACCCGCTCACTAATTGGCAGAGGATCAACGATGCCATATTTTCCGGTCTCTTTTTTAGGCACTTTAGTCACCCCAACTACAATATCTCCGTATTTATTATAAACATTCATCAACTGTTTAATAGCTGGCACCTTGGCGTCAATAATATCATCGCCTAATAAAACAGCAAATGGCTCATTGCCTACTACCTGCCTAGCAGTATAGATGGCGTGACCCAGCCCTCTTGGTGTTTTCTGACGAATATAGACAAAGTTAGCCATATCAGAGATCTTAAGTAGATCTGATAGTTCTTTTTCTTTATCTTTTTGCCGTAATCTATATTCCAACTCAAAACTACGATCAAAGTGATCCTCAATTGCTCTTTTAGTTGAAGAAGTAACAAAAATTATCTGCTCAATCCCAGCGGCTACGGCCTCTTCTACAATATATTGAATAATTGGTTTATCAACCAAAGGTAGCATTTCTTTTGGTTGAGCTTTGGTGGCTGGTAAAAAACGAGTGCCTAAACCGGCCACTGGAATAACGGCTTTGCGGATTTTTTTCATCCCGTTAAAAATTTAATTTATCAATTTTATTATATTTCGTCATTCTTGGTTTCCTGCCTACCAATCTTCGGCTCCGAGATCGCTCAGACTCTAGGAGTAGGTAGGGATTCAGAATATACAAGTTTTTAGATTTACGCTGGAGTTTATTCCGCACTTGATGCGGAGTGGGAATGACAGTTGGTATATTTCTTCTACCCCCGTTAGATTTAGTAAATTTCTAACGAGATTCATGTCTATATTATACTAAAAATTATGTTTTATGTAAACCACTTTCTTTAATATTTAATTGCTCTTGCGCAAATAAAGTAATGCCTAGAAAAAGAAAAAATAAGATACTCAGATCATTTTTAAAATAGGGAACATCTACCAATCCTTGCACAAACCAAGTTAACCACATTAAAGTTAATGGCCAGGCCAATTCACTCTTGCCAATAAATAATTTTCTTAGGACTACAACTATATACAACATTATGGCTAAAAAAATTATTAAACCAAATAAACCAATCTCTGCCCAAAAATTTAAAAAGATATTATGTGAATATAAATAAATTTCCAACCATTCATAATGATGATAATTAAGCATCTTGTCTTGATAACCATAAATTCCTGAACCAAAAATTAAATTATCTTGTAGCATAGACCAAGTTTCTTGCCACTGACTGCTACGAATTTCCAAAGAAGTGGCTTGTAAATTTAATTCGGGCTGAAATAATTGCTGTTTAAAATTATTAAAATATTGAGTAACTGGCAAAAGAAAAATTATTAACAATAAAGCTGCCGCTATTATGGGAATACCAAATTTTCTTATTTTTTTAGCTAAAATTAGCCAAAAAAATAAACTTGCCCCAATAGCTACCATCGCTCCCTCGCTCACTGCCAAAAAAATCATCCACAAACCAAAAATAAAAACTATTAAACACCAAAAATCTTTTATCTTGTTTTTAGCTGCAGCCCATAACCCTATAAAAAATGCTGTAAAAGCTGCCGTCAATAAACTTAAAGCATTAGGATAAGAAAAAATTGCTGTGCTTCTTCTGATATTAGGCCAGTTATATTCTGAGGGTAAATTCCACCCTGTAAAATATTGATAAACCGTTATTAAAAAAAGCCCAACAACTAATACCCCAGCCGCTTTAAATATTATTCTTAAATCTTGTTTACTATTAACTGAATAAATAAAAACTAGAAAAAACATCATTGGTTCCAACCAATAAGCTCTCCATAAACCAAGAGCAGCTTGAGTTGGATTGACTGCTAAAGCAATCAAGCTAACAGCTAGCCATAAAAACAATAATATTCTGATAACCGGTTCTAATTTGTTAGCTAAATTCTTTTTAAAAGAAAACTTTATTTTAGAATATTTTTTATCTTTAATCAGCCAAATAATAAATAAAGAGATTATCATTAATTCTAAAAAAGTAGTGGGCAGACCAAATAAAGATATGCGCCATAAATAGCTTGGTAATAAAACAATAATACCAACCAACCCCAAAAGTGGACGGCGATAACTAAAATATACAAAAGTGGCTAATAATAGAATTAATAAAATCCAAGTCATTATGCTTTACGATTAAATAAACTTTTAAGTGAAGTCTTATCGATAGCTCTAGTAAAAAATAAAACCGCCGAATAAATAATAACAGCTACAATAACCGTTAAAATTATATTGAATTCTTTAAATTGCCAGCCAATTAATAAAGCTAAAATGCCAGCTAAAATACTTTTATAAAATACCCTATAATTTAATTTAATTGCCAAGTGTTTTTTAATTAATAAATAAGCAAAATACCAAATCATAGCTTCAACCACCAAAGTCATATAAGCAGCCCCCCAATAAGAAAATTTAGGAATAAAAATAAAATAACCAGCTACGCCAACTACAGCGGCTACTAGAAAATATTTAATCATTTGTTTTTGTAATCGCAAAGCGACTACTAAATAAGTAAATAAAGTGCCGAAGAAAATCATAGCTGTGGCTACAATCAAAACATTTAAAATATCGCCGGAAGCTGCAAATTCTTCACCTGCTAAAAGGATCATTAAAGGCTTGCTAATTAACCAAATGCTCACCATCATGCCTATGCTGATAATACTAAAAAAATCAAAAGTATGCTGCCAGATTTTTTTTAATCTATCTAAGTTTTTACTGATCCAGGCAGCGGTAAACAACGGCAAAATCAAACTCATAAACATATGTGGGAAAGTAGTTAATACTTCCAAAATTTTATAAGGGGCTCCATATAAACCAACATCCGTCGGACTATGATAAGCTGATAAAATCAAAATATCAAATTTAAAATAAACTAAATTTAAAATTACGGTAATGGCTAAAGGCCAAGTATAATGAAAAACTTTTTTCCAGTAGGAAAAATCCCAAGCAAATCTTAGTGTAATATATTTTTTTAAGAATAAATAAAAGAGAATAAAGCTAATTAAATAAACAAAAGAGTGCACACCTAAAACCATATTTAAAGATCCCTTGGCTTCAAATAAATAAAATAATAAAACAAAATATAAAACTTTACTAAACAAATCAACCATAGCTACTTTAGGTATTGCTAATTTTTTAGAAAAAACTGCCGTTAAAGTAGAAATTAAGCTCTGGAAGAAAAGAGCCGCTACAAAATAAATAATGCCCGTCTTAACAGCTGGATCATAAGGAAAAAACTGAATTACAATCGGAGTGATTACTAAAATTATCAATGAAGCAATAAAACGAATCGTAAAAATATTATTGACTATTTTATTTTCTTTTTCTCTACCTTCTACAGCTGACACTTCTCGAAGTAAAGTCATATATAATCCTAAGTCAGCTAGAATCATAAAAATCTGCACAAAAGCAAAAATCGTAGTATAAAAACCAAAACCAGTCAGCCCTAAAAGTCTGATTATTAAAGCTAAATTAAAAATTCCAACTAAAATATTAACGGCTCGAATAATAACCTGCCAAAGAGTATTAGTAAAAATTTTATTAGCGATTGACATATATCTTATATCATACTAATTAGAGCTAAAAAAAACAATCCCGTTTTAAGAGGATTGTTTTTAAATACCCCTTCTGTCCTTCGGACATCTCCCCCTAAATTAGAGAAGACCTGCCTGCCGGCAAGGCGGGAAGAGAGGGGGTAAAATTAAACTTCTGCTGATTTATACTCGGTCCAAATCTTCTTTTTTAACTCGGCAATTAGTTTTGGATTTTCTCGGAGATACCCTTTAGCATTCTCTCGACCAATCCCTAATTTTATTTCCCCGTAAGAATAAGTATTACCTGCTTTAGTAATAACATTAAAAGCTAAACCGGTGTCTAAAATATCCCCCGCAACCGAAATACCTTCATTATACATAATATCAAAAACAGTTGTCCGAAAAGGAGCGGCCACTTTATTTTTTACTACTTTAGCTTTAACCTGATTACCAATAATTTTCTCACCTTGCTTAATTTGAGCCGAACGTCTTACTTCAATTCTGACTGATGAATAAAACTTTAAAGCGTTACCACCCGGCGTGGTTTCTGGATTGCCGAAAAATACACCAATCTTCATTCTGATCTGATTAATAAAAATAACGCTGGTGTGGCTCTTGCTAACAATACCGGCTAATTTACGCAGAGCCTGACTCATCAATCTAGCTTGTAACCCCATATGGGAATCTCCCATATCACCTTCAATCTCTGCTTTAGGCACTAGAGCCGCCACTGAGTCTATCACTATTGCCTCCACTCCGCCGGAACGCACCAATGTCTCCACAATTTCTAAAGCTTGTTCGCCTGTGTCTGGCTGAGAAATTAACAACTCATTAATATTGACGCCAATCCTCTTAGCATATTCAGGATCTAAAGCATGTTCAGCATCAACAAAAGCGGCTACTCCGCCTTGTTTTTGCACTTCAGCCACAATGTGCTGCGCCAAGGTTGTTTTACCAGATGCTTCTGGACCATAGATCTCTATAATTCTTCCCTTTGGCACTCCACCAATACCCAAAGCAATATCTAAAGACAAACAACCAGTACTAATAGCGTCAACATCCATGGCTTTAGCATCACCTAAATTCATAATGGACCCCTCGCCAAAACGACTGCGTATTTGATCAATAGCTGTCTTTATTGCCTGATCAAATTTTTCTTTTGATTTATCTTGTTTAGCCATATTTTTTACTTTCTTTAGCAAACTAGCCTGTCTCACTTGCCTTAATAATTATTTATTCCAAAACCTCTCTTAAAATAACTAACTCTAACTCTCTGGTTCTACTATGTTTCTTTTTAGCACTTATCTGTAAATTATTCAAGCCAACGGCTAAATTAATACTTTGGTTGAAATTTCCTTGGTCATCTAGAACAATAGTTTCATCGTTAATGGTCAGCTGCACTTCTGCTTCAGTTGAGCCAACAATGCTAATACTGCTTTCGGTGGTTTTTAAATTATTAGTCGGCTCCAAAATAATAATTTTAGGTGGAGCAACAATATTAATCAACTCAAATCCTAAATACCCAAGCAAGCTAGCCACCACTAAAATAATTATAAATATTTTTAAATATCTGGGCCTGAGAAAACTAAATCTGTACTTTTTTGTGTTTGGCTCTTGATTCTCAAATTTTTTAATCTTATGACTAATATTTTTTTCAATATTATAATCAGCCAACAATTCACTGCTGGGTAAATCTAAAAAATCTGCATATAATTTTATCCAGGCCTTAGTATAGATATCACCGGGCAGCTGATCATACTGCCCGTTCTCTAATATATCAAGATATCTAGTTTGCACTTTAATAGCTGACTGCACTTCTTCTAAGGATACATTCTTATCTAAGCGCGCTTTTCTTAATTTGTCGGCTAAAGTCTGCCCTTTACTAATCGTTTTCTTTTTAAATTTACTCATACTCCAAAAAACTGCTTAATCCCCCTCCTCTTGATCGTCATCCTCATGCTCTTGCTCGTCTCCCTCATCTTCATCAAGTGAAGAGGAAAAATTGTCTTCCAAATCATCTTGAGATATTAAAACCTCGCGTGGCTTAGACCCCTCCGAAGAACCAACGACGCCCATCTCTTCTAAAATATCCAATAGTCTAGCCGCTCGAGCATAGCCAACCTTCAACCGGCGTTGCAATAAAGTAGCTGAGGCCTTACCAGCTTTTAAAACAACTTCCTTGGCTTCTAGAGCTAGTTCATCATCATAGTCACCGTTGCCAATAAAGCCCGGCGTGCCCCTAATTTCTTTTTCAATCACTGCTTCATTATATTCTGGCTCGGCTTTTTCTTTAAGAAAATCAACCACTACTTTTATTTCTTCATCAGAAACATAGGCGCCTTGAATTCGTTTAGGTTTAGATGATTCGGCAGTCACAAATAACATATCACCCCGACCTAACAACTTTTCCGCACCAGATGAATCAAGAATGGTCTTAGAGTCTGTAGCCGAAGCCACAAAAAAAGCTATACGAGAAGTAATATTGGCTTTAATTAAACCTGTAATAACATCCACCGAAGGCCGCTGAGTAGCCAAAACCAAATGGATACCAACCGCTCGAGCCATCTGGGCCAAACTAATAATTGCCGCTTCCACCTCCTTAGCCGCCAAAGACATTAAAGCAGCAAATTCATCAACAATCACTACAATATAAGGCATTCTATTAACTATAACCGCCTTATTATAACTATCAATATTTCTCTTGCCAGAAGCTTGTAAAAGTTTATACCTTTCGTGCATTTCTTTAACAACCCAACGCAAGGCATTAATGGTCTTATCTGTCTCTGTAATGACTGGCGTCAAAAGATGGGGTGTCTGATCATAAGATGTTAAATCAACTCTCTTTGGGTCAATTAGAATAAATTTTAATTCCTCGGGTGAATTTTGGTAAACCAAACTCAAGATAATATTGTTAATACACACCGATTTTCCAGCGCCAGTAGCGCCAGCAATTAATAAATGGGGCATAGTCGCCAAATTAGCCATAATCGGCTGACCAGCCACATCCTTACCTAAAGCAATATACAAATTATTTTTTCTTTTTTCATAAGCGCTGCTTTCTAAAATATCCCTCAATTTGACCATTGAAATAATTTGGTTGGGCATTTCAATACCTACTAAAGATTTACCAGGAATAGGCGCTTCCATGCGCAAAGGGTGCGCTGCTAATGCTAAGGATAAATCATTCTGCAAGGTCAGCATTTGAGCTAAACGAACTCCTTCGGCCGGACGCAAAGTATATTGAGTCACTGTTGGGCCAACATTCACTTCACCCATAGTTACTTCAATGCCAAAATTTTCAAAAGTCTTCTTAATCTTATTCATATTTGCCTGAACATCGCCGGAATCAGGTTTGGAGTTAGAATGTTGAAGCAAATTAAAAGGAATAACAATTTTTTGATGAGGAAATTTTTTCGGCACCTTATCTCTTTCTCCTACTTCTCCTTCGTCTGATGCTATCTCATCAACCTCAAATTCGTCCTCTTCTCCTTCGTCCTCTTCTTCATATTCCTGATCATCTGGTAAAAATTTTTCCTTTAAAATACCAAGCGCTTTAGCTCGCTCAATCATTCCCTTAAAAGAAGTATTAAAAGCTAAAAAAATACCTGTTAGAAAAATAGCTAATAATATAACTAAAGAGCCCCAAAAACCCAAAAATTTATAAAACAGGTTGCCTACGATATAGCCCAAAGCGCCACCGCCTGTTCCAGCGCTGGTTATTTCTTTGAAAGAAAACTCTCTAATAAAAAAATTTAATGCCCCTGAAAAAGAAAGAATTATCAAAAACAAGCCCAGATAACTTGCCCAACCGACTTTATAACGACTACTTCTTAATAAAAGGTACCCTAAGGACAGTAGAACTAGAATAAAAAGCCAATCAGCCCACCCAAATAAATAAGCCAAAGCAAAATTCAAGGCCTGACCAAAGGCGCCGGCCAAATTAAATATCGATAAAATACTTAAAAAAGCCAAAGCAAAAATCAAAATAGTAAAAATAGCTTTCTTAGTGTCCGGATTCATCTGCCATGGTTCCATCACTTCCTCATCCTCGTAAACATACTTACGTTTTGAGGGTCTTCTTTTGCGTCTTCTAACCATATTTATGATTAATTATCTTTAATATTTTACCATGTTTAACTATAAAAATAAACTCTTAGTAATTATAAAAAACCCTCTAAATTGAGGGTCTTTTATAAGAAAAATATTTTTACTTCTTTTTAAATCCGGTGCCGGCTGGAATTTTACGCCCAATAATCACATTCTCTTTAAGGCCTCTTAAGTGATCTACCCGACCAGTAATAGCGGCGTCTATAAGAACTCGTGAGGTTTCCTGAAAAGACGAAGCTGATAAAAATGAATCTGACATTAAAGCGGCTTTGGTTATACCTAATAATAATATGTCGCCCTCGGCTTCTTTCCCCTTGCTCTTCTCATTAGATTCTTTAAATTGCGTAAGGGTCACTGGTTCGCCCTGCAGAAGCTCTGTATCTCCCACCTCTCTCACCATAATTCTGGAAAACATCTGTCTAACAATTAATTCAACATGTTTATCATTCAAATTCTGCCCTTGGGAAGAATAAATATGTTTAATCTCTCTAATAATATATTTTTGCACTGCTAATTGCCCCTTAAGGTCATATAATTCATGTAAATCCATACTACCTTCAGTCAACTGTTGCCCTTCTTCCACTATATCTTTGTTTTTAATCCAAAGATTATATCCAGAAGGAATAATAACCTCTTGTGGTTCATTTTTATAGCTGATAATCTGTAGCTCTTTATCGGTTAATTTAACTATGCCTGATAAGCTGGATTTAATTTCTTCTTGATCTTTCGCTAGCAGCGCTTGATTTTTTGAGACCTCCTGACCATCTTCTACCTTAATTTTGTCCTCATGGTCCAAAACATATTTAGCAATCCGCGTGCCTTGCGGCTGAATTTTAATTATTCTCTGATCTTTACTAATTAATTTATTATCTTCTTTGATGCTGACAATGCCGGCCACTGGTGCTAACATGGCTTTTTTCTTGGGTATACGCGCTTCAAATAATTCTTCTACCCGGGGTAGACCTTGGGTGATATCTCCTTCAGCCACACCACCAGTATGAAAAGTTCTCATGGTTAATTGAGTGCCAGGTTCACCAATACTCTGAGCGGCCACAATGCCAACAGCTGCCCCTAACTCTACTAAGTTGTTATGTCCTAAATCATAGCCATAACACTTTTGGCAGACTCCTCGTATACATTTACAAGAAAGCACTGATCTTATTTTGATAGTTTCCGGATTAACTGTGGCAATTTTTTCAGAAACTTCTTTAGTTATTAAAGTTCCTCTTTGGGCAATTACTTCCTTACCAGAAGGATCTTTGATTGTTTCTAATAAAACGCGCCCAACCGCTCTTTCAGCTAGCGATTCATATTTACTATCATTCTTATCAATGATTAACCCTTCTTTATCTTTACAGTCTCCTTCCAAAACAACTACATCCTGTGACACGTCAACTAAGCGCCTGGTTAAATAACCAGCATTAGCTGTACGAAGAGCTGTATCCGACAATCCTTTACGGGTACCATGAGTGGAAATAAAATATTCTAAAACATCTAAACCCTCCTGAAAGTTAGCTTTAACGGGTAACTCAATAATATCGCCAGCTGGGTTAATCACCAGACCCTTCATACCCATAATTTGAATCATCTGTGACCATGAACCTCGTGCCCCTGATTCAATAATGCTAGCCACTGAATTATTCGGATCAAACAAATTCTTACTCTGGTCACTGATGCGATTCTTAATATTGGCCCAAACCTCAATCACCTTCACATATCTCTCTTTGTTAGTTAAAAGGCCATTATTATATTGCTCCTTAATCTCTTCTATTTTTGTTTCGCCTTCTTTAATAAGATCTTTCTTGCTGTGAAGTTTAGGAATATCATCCATACCCCATGATAAACCCGAAGAAGTAATATATTTAAAAGCGGTATTTTTTATGTTATCTAAAAGATCAATGGTTTCGTTATGAGAAAAACAACGGAAAGCTTCTGCTACAATATTCTTTAAACTCTTTTTATCTAAAGTTTTATTAATATACCCCATTTTTTCCGGTAGGATTTTATTAAAAAGAATACGCCCTATAGAGGTATCTAGTAATTGATCTTTGTTCCTAGCTATTCTAACCTTAACTAAATCCTGCAAAGTAATATTACCTAAAATAAAAGCTCTTTCGGCCTCAGCTTCATCACTAAAAATTTTCTTCATCTCAGCTTTAGGATTTATATAGGTCAAATAATAACTTCCCCAGACAATGTCTTGGTTGGGCACAACTACTGGGTCACCGGTGGCTGGTTTTAATAAATTATTAGAAGCGAGCATTATTCCAGCTACTTCTTTTTTAGCTGCTTCCGTTAAAGGAACATGTACAGCCATTTGATCGCCATCAAAATCAGCATTAAAAGCAGAACAGACTAAAGGATGCAATTGAATAGCTTTGCCTTCAATTAAAACCGGCTGAAAACCCTGAATACCTAAACGATGTAATGTTGGAGCTCGATTAAGCATAACGTGAGCATCCTTAATTATATCCTCTAAAATAGCCCAGACTTCAGGTTGTCCGGCTTCAATATACCGATTAGCGCTCCGAACATTATGAACAATCTCTGCTTTAATTAACTGAGAAATTACAAACGGCCTAAAAAGCTCTAAAGCCATAGTCTTAGGTAAACCACATTGATAAAGCCGAAGATGAGGCCCAATAACAATAACGGAGCGACCGGAATAATCAACTCGTTTACCTAATAAATTCTGACGAAAACGGCCTTGTTTGCCTTTCAACATACCCGCAATACTCTTAAGCGCCCTCTTCTGTCCCGTAGAAGCTGTAATAGTCTTACCATGGCGAGCATTATTATCAATTAAGGCGTCAACTGCCTCTTGCAGCATCCGCTTTTCATTACGCTGAATAACCTCGGGAGCATTTAGTTCCTTTAATCTTTTTAAACGATTGTTGCGATTAATTACTCGACGATATAAGTCATTCAAATCAGAAGAGGCAAAACGACCGCCATCTAACTGAACCATCGGTCTTAGGTCAGGAGGAATAACGGGAATGGTGGTAAAAATCATCCATTCTGGATTAATTTTATTTTTAAGAAGACTCTTGATTAATCTGGATCTTCTAATTAATTTATTCCTTTTAGAAGGAATAGCTGATTCGATTTCTTTTTCTAAATGGCCTGATAGCTCCTTAAGATTAATTCTCTTTAATAGGTTTCTCACCGCTTCCGCTCCAATACCAGCCTCAAAAACGTGACCATAACGTAAAGATAATTCCTGATATTTTGTTTCGGAAATTATCTGCATTTCTTTGAGCTCTTTTAATTCCTTTAAAGCTGTGTCCGCTGCTTCTTCTAAACTCTTTATTTTATCAATTTTAGCTACATTTAAATTTATCAGCTCTTTCTCTATCTGTTCGTCAACTTTTTTCTTAGCTTGACCATCAGCCAATAATTTATTCTTGCGATTATTTATTTCTTCTGACCTTTGATTAAACTCATTATCAATTTGTTTGCGTTTGCTTTTCAATTCCTTCTTTATCTGTTCTATTGTAGCTTTTCTTCCTTCATCATCAACATTGATAATAATAAAAGAGGCAAAATAAATCACCCTTTCTAAAGACTGGACACTTAAATCTAGAATCAGGCCAATCTTTGAAGGAATGCCACGCAAAAACCAAATATGAGAAACTGGCGTGGCTAACTCAATATGTCCCATTCTTTCACGACGGACTACTGACCTAGTCACTTCTACGCCACACTTATCACAAACAATGCCTTTGTAGCGAATTCTTTTATATTTACCACAATAACACTCCCAATCTTTAGTTGGTCCAAATATCTTTTCGCAAAATAATCCATCTTTTTCTGGCTTCTGAGTGCGGTAATTAATAGTCTCCGGCTTCAAAACTTCTCCTTTAGACCATTCCTTAATCGTCTCCGGGGAAGCCAATTTTAACTTAATAGCGTCAAACTCCAACACCATGTTTTTGTCATTAGACATAAATGTTGTTTTTGTTGAAGAAGGGGTTGGCATATTTTTAAAATTTATATTATTAATTTATTCTACTTGATCTTGGTCATCCGTCACGGTCGCTATAATTTCCGGTTCTACAATATCTATTTTTTGACTTCCCTCTCTATTCTCTTCCTTAAATCTAGTTTCCTTTCTGCCAATTAATTCCACATCTAACCCTAGCCCTTTTAACTCTCTAACTAAGACATTAAATGACTCGGGAATGTTTAATCTTTCTATTGGCTCTCCTTTGATGATTGATTCATAAGCTTTTGAACGACCAGGCACATCATCAGATTTAATAGTAATCATTTCTTGAAGGGTGTTAGCAGCACCATAGGCCTCTAGAGCCCAGACCTCCATTTCGCCAAATCTCTGTCCGCCAAATTGAGCTTTACCACCTAGGGGCTGTTGAGTGACTAGAGAATAAGGACCAATGGAACGCTGATGAATCTTATCTTCAACCAAATGATTTAACTTTAACATATAAGCAATCCCGACTGTAGTTCTGTTGTCAAATGGCTTACCGGTATATCCATCGTAAAGCTGAATCTTGCCGTCTTCCGGCCAACCAGCTTTAGCCAACTCTTTACGAATAGCTTCTTCATCGACTCCATTTAAAGAAGGGCTAGCTACTTTATAACCAAGCGTGCGAGCGGCTAAACCAAGGTGTGTTTCTAATAACTGCCCGAGATTCATACGAGAAATCACGCCTAGTGGATTCAAAATAATATCTACTGGCGTGCCGTCAGCTAGAAATGGCATATCAGCTTCTGGTACTACTCTGGAAATAACACCTTTGTTCCCATGACGACCAGCCATCTTATCGCCCACTTGAATTTTTCTTAATTGAGCGACTGTCACTTGGACTGTATTAATTACACCAGCTGGTAATTTATCACCCTTATCTCGGGAAAATATTTTAATATCAACTACCTTACCTCTTTCCCCATGTTTTAAATACAAAGAAGTGTCTCTGACATCTTTAGCTTTTTCACCAAAAATAGCCCTTAATAATTTTTCTTCCGCTGATAGCTCAGTCTCTCCTTTTGGTGTAATTTTACCCACTAAAATATCTCCTGAAGAAACATTAGCCCCGATGCGGACAATGCCTTCAGAATCTAAATCTTTCAATTTTTCCTCACTGACGTTGGGTATATCTCGAGTAATTACTTCCGGTCCTAATTTCGTATCACGAATATCAATAGAATAATCCTCAATACTAATAGAAGTATAATTATCATCTTTCACTACTCTTTCTGAAATCAAAATAGCATCCTCATAGTTGCCACCTTGCCAGGTCATATAGGCCACTAACATATTTTGTCCTAGTGCTAATTCGCCCTGATCAGTAGCTGCTCCGTCAGCAATAGCTACTCCCTTCTTAATCTCATCACCCTTATTAACAATTGGATGCTGATTCATGCTGGTAGAGGTGTTAGATCGAGAAAATTTATTTAAATTATAAGTAGCAACAACTCCATCCTTATTGGTTATATCAATATTTCGACTATCAACACGAGTAACTTTTCCAGACTCTTTAGCTACTACAACCTGCCCTGAATCTATCGCGGCCTTGGCTTCTACTCCTGTACCGACAATCGGCGACTCTGGTCTAATTACTGAAACTGCCTGCCGTTGCATGTTGGTACCCATTAAAGCTCTAACTGCATCATCATGCTCTAAAAAAGGAATTAAAGAAGTGGCAATACTAATAATCTGGTTAGGGGCTACATCCAATAAATCAATATTTTCTACCTTATCATACATAGGATTTCCCTTAACTCTTATTTCAGCATAATTATTAACAAAATAACCATCTTCATCAATCGGTGTAGTGGCTGCGGCTGTATTATATCTTTCTTCTTCAAAGGCATCTAAATAAACTATTTCCTTGGTCACTATGGGTTTAATAGCCACTTTCTTTATCTCTTTATTTTTAGCTAATTCTTTAGCTTTAGTGGGGCTAATTATTTCACCAGCTGCAATTATAATATTTTTAGTTTTAGGATCAACAATATTAATTCGGGCAATTTTTCCAGTCGTCTGCTTTGGTTCATTATCTAAATCGTGCCAGACTCTTCTAAAAGGCGTTTCAATAAATCCAAAATCATTGACTTTAGCGTAGGATGCCAAATGACCTACCAGACCAATATTTGGTCCTTCGGGAGTGGCAATTGGACAAATACGACCATAGTGAGTACGGTGAACATCTCGCACTTCAAAGCCGGCTCTCTCCCTCGATAAGCCGCCTGGTCCCATAGCTGACAAACGTCTCTTGTGTTCTAGTTCAGCTAAAGGATTAACTTGGTCCATGAATTGCGATAGTTGGGAGCTCATAAAAAACTCTTTGGTCACGCCTACTACCGGCCGAGCATTGATAAGTTGGTTTGGTGTCAAACTATTAACATCCAAGGTGCTCATCCGATCTTTGATAATTCTTTCCATACGAGCTAAACCAATACGAAATCGATTTTGTACTAGTTCGCCAATAGCCCTGACGCGTCGATTGCCAAGATGATCAATATCATCCGGCTCCTCTTGCGACAAATTAAGTTTAATAATTTCTTGGATAACTAAAATTAAGTCTTCGCGACGCAAAACTCTAGTCTCTTTAGTGTTGGGAATATCCAAGTCAAAACGGGCGTTAATTTTATAGCGCCCAACGCGACCAAAATCATAGCGATCAAAATGAAAAAACATAGAGTGGATCAAGCTACGGGCGTTTTCAGTGGTGGCTAAATCACCTGGTCTAATACGACGATAAACTTCCTTTAGCCCTTCCGGTTCATTGTGCGAAACATCTTTCTCTAAAGTATTCTTAATAAAACTCACTTCCGGATGATTATCTACATCTTTAAATAGAGAAATAATTTCTTCGTCTGTAGCGTAGCCAAAAGCTCTAAATAAAGCTGTAATTGGTACTTTTCTTTTGCGATCAATTTTAACATAAATGACATTACTAGCTTCGGTCTCTATTTCCAGCCAAGCACCGCGATTAGGAATAATTTTAGCTCCGTAATGTTTCCGTCCCTTAATCATCTCTGAAGTAAAAAAGACGCCAGCGCTACGAATTAACTGTGAAACAACGACTCTTTCTACTCCATTAATAATAAAAGTACCCCTCTCGGTCATGAGGGGAAAATCACCCAAATAAACTTCCTGTTCCTTAACCTCGTTGGTTTTTTTATTAATCAAGCGAACATTAACTCTAATTGGAGACTCGTAGCTGATATTTTTACTTTTTGCAGTTACTTCATCAAATTTCGGCTCGTCCAAATAATAATTCAAAAAATGAAGCTCCAGATCTCGACCAATGAAGTCAGTAATCGGAGAAATTTCTTCAAACAACTCCTTTAATCCTTCGGCAAAAAACCAATCATAAGACTTTTTTTGCACTTCGATCAAATTGGTTAAAGGAATGGCCTCCCGCAAAGTAGTAAAATATTTGCGAGCTCCTAAAATCTTTGTTTGGGGCATAAAATTTTGCTAATTATATTATTAAAATTAGCCTTTGAGGGGGCTGGAAAAATTTTATTTTAGTAAGTAAATTGAGTATGCTAAAAAACAACGCATAAAAAATAAACTCACCCGCTATTTTTAGGGTCAGTTATTTAATTTATTTTAGACTAAAATAGGTTAGCCCAGAAAAATTTCATAGCTATATGCTACCAAAATTTTAAAGCTCTGTCAAGGATTTTAAAATTAAATACTTAAAAATCTCAAAAAAATCGTACTTACAGCTAATATTAGCTAAATTATTAAAGATACACTTTTCAAAAAATGTCAAACTTTAACCACTTTTGTCTTATTTCAGCTAAAATATACACAAATTAGCTGTTTTGGCCACAAGTTATCCACACCCTATAATCACTAAGCGACTAACAGTGTAAGTGGATTTAATACTAAAACAACTTATTTTAGTGTGTGTTTCTTAATAATTTCCTTACTACTTCCCGATCATCCCAGGGAATTTTCTGATCATTGGCTACACAAATAAATTGTTCAGCACCTTTGCCAGTAATCAAAACTAAATCATCTTTACTGGCTAACTCTAGGGCCTTTTTAATGGCCTCTTTTCTATCTAAAATTGTAAATAAGTCTTTACCTTTTATTTTGCCAGCTGCCTGCACTCCTTGAGCTACGTTTTCTATTATCTGCCAAGGATCATCATCATAAGGGTCTTCATTGGTGACAATAACAAAATCAGCTTGTTGACCAGACAGCTGCCCTAAATTTGGTTGGCGTGCCTGATCACGACCGCCACCACATGAACCAAGGACATGAATTATTTTATTTTTAGGTACTAATTTAAGAGCTTTATAAAGCTGGCTCAAACTAACTGGTTCGGGCGCATAATCAATCATAATTTTAAAATTCTGCCCCTGATCAATTAATTCCTGTCGACCCGGCACACTTTTAATCTTAATTTGAGTGGCTTGGTTTAGAGGAAAACCCAGAGCTTTAATAGTAGTTAAAGACGCTAATAAATTATAAGCGCTAAATTTACCAATTAGGTTTGCCTTTACAGAATGCTGGTTTATCTTAAATGAAATTAAACTAGTGGCTTCTGCTCTAGATAAATTGGCGCCATAATAATCAGCTGGTTGATTAAAACCATAAGTGATAAATTTATCAATTTGATATTTTCTTAGTCGCTCTGTTTCTTCATCATCACTATTGGCGATAATTATTTTCCTTATTTTTTTGCCACCAATAATCTTTTTACGGCTCTGGCTTAAATGCTGAAATAGTTTTTCTTTAGCGGCTCGATAATTTTCAAAGCTACCGTGCGCTTCAATATGCTCTGGTGTTAAATTAGTAAAAACCACCAAGTCATAATTAATGCCTTGGTGACGAAATTGCTCAATACCCTGGGAAGATGTTTCTATCACGGCGTATTGACATCCTGCTTGCACCATTTGCTTTAGTAATTTTTGGGTTTGGAAGCGACCAAGCATAGTCATTTTTTTGTTATTAAGCCATTCTTTTTCAGCAACCTTAAAATTGACTGTGGAAGCCAAACCAACTTTTTGATCAAACCCTTCTAAAAATTGGGCGATAAAATTAACGGTGGTGGTTTTGCCATTTGTACCTGTTACCCCAACAACAATTAGCTGCTGACTAGGGTTGGCATAATAAAAAACAGCTACTTTTGATAAAAACCAATGGTAAAAAAGTAGGGCTTTCTTAGGTAATATTTTTTTAATTACTTTTTTTATCATCTAAATACTCCTCTACTTTTTTTATGTCTTCTGGTTTGCCAAAATCAAGCCAAGCACCTTTTAACTCTCGGACTTTTACTTTCTTTTGTTGAGCTAAAAGATTAATCATATCAACTAGTTCATACTCTCCACGTGGCGAAATGTTAATCTGGTCTAAATATTGGAAAATTTCCGCTGTAAATTTATATAAACCAGTGTTGATAAGATTACCAATAAATTCCTTTGGCTTTTCCACGATTTTTTTTAAAAAACCATTATGACCAACTTGCAAAACGCCGTAATTCTGCGGCTGCTCGTGATAGAAACCGGCAACATAAGAATACTGGTCATCAATATTAAAAACTTTTAAATCTTCCACTGAATAGAGGTTGTCTCCGTAAATTGATAAAAAACTTTCTTGCCCTAAAATATTTTTAACGCACTCCAAAGGACAAGCTGTGCCGTATTTATCTTCTCCTAAAAGTTCGAATTGATTAATTAAACTTAGGTTAAACTCTTTGCCAAAATCCTTAAAAAATTTAGCCATTACTTCTTTTTTATAACCAACAATCATAATAATTTCCTCAAATCCGGCTTGTTTTAAATTACTAAGCACGTAATAAAGAAATGGTCGGCCATTGACTTCAATTAAATGTTTTGGCTTGTCTTTGGATAAATGCAGCATGCGGGTTCCTTTGCCGGCGGCTGAAACTAGTGCTTTTTTCAACATAATTTATTTTAAAATATTTCTTACTTTGTTAGCTAATAAATAAAATTTATACATGGCTGGATGGTAAACAAAATTATGGGTGCCCGGCGCCTTGATGATCTGGCCGCCAAAACCCTTTTTAAAACGAGTAAACCCTTCCCAACCAGGTTTCGAATTGTCATCGGGAGTAATGCCCCAAAAATCATAAATCTTATAGCCAAGTTCTTTAGATTGCTTGATTGTTTCCCACTGGAGTAGTTGTGGAGCCATATGAGCTCGAAATTTATAATCTGCTGCGCCGTGTAAATAAGTCGCCGCTGATCCGAAACGAAGAATTAAATTAACAACCACTATTTTATTGTCAACATAAGCCAAACAAAGCTGCCCCGCTTGGTGTTTAAGTAATGTTTGGTAAAGTAATTTGTAATAATCATCCGAATGGACGGTGATTTGATTTTTTTTAGCGGTCTTTTTAATTAACTTCAAAAAATACTTAATGTCTTCTTCTTGGTGGCTAAATTTAATTCTCACCCCTTTTCTTTGGGCCAGACCAATATTGTATCGGGTCTTGGCATGCATTTCTCCTAACAACTGTTGATGGTTTTTGGTTAAATCCAAGATTAAACTGTCCCGAGGTTGCACGTCACTGGCTTTGATAAATTCCGGTAGTAAAGCATCATAATCAGCTGGCTCTAGTTTATAAAAAATTTCCTCGTATTTCTTAGTGGCAATTGTTACGTCCCGCATTTTAGATAAAATTAAAAAAATCGCCTCTTTCTTTTGCTCATCATTTAACTCTTTAGAAAAAATCGGCCCTTTAGGAGAATAAAGATAACTTCTTGAAAAAAACAATTTATTTTCATAAACTAAACAAACCGCCAAGGTTTCTGAATTCTCTTTAACAATTAATTGCCAAAAAAAAATTTTTTGGGCTTTTAAAAAATCTTTCCAAATAGTGCTCTGTAGGAAATTTCCTGAAGTAAAACCAATCTTTAAAAAATCATCATAATTTAAATTATCTACAACTAAGTTCATTTTTGTTTATTTAAAAGCTGCAGGGCTTTTTTAATCTTACCTGATAAATCTTTTTCTTCCGCCGGAATGTCTCTGATGATTGCTCTAATCTCGTTGTCTTTATACCCTAAGGAAATTAAAGCCTCCATCACTTGCGCGTTACCTCCGCCAACTGCTTTTTTATCACTTAAATCAACAATAAATTTTTCTTTTAGCTCTACCACTAACCTTTCCGCTGTTTTTTTACCAATACCTGAAACCTGTTGTAATAAACTGGAGTCTTCACTGCTGATAGCTTTTTTCAAATCATTTACCGAAGCTAGGGATAAAATATTAATAGCGCTTCTTGGACCTACGCCGGAGACAGAAATTAGTTTTTTAAAAAAATCTAGTTCTTCTAAATTCTGAAAGCCATACAAATCAAAGGCGTCCTCTTTGATGTTAGAATAAATAAAAAATTCTACTTCTTGTCCTTTTTTAAGTTTATATAAATATTCTGAACTTAAAAAAACCTCATAGCCAATATTATTAAGTAGAATAATGACCGACTTGCTGGTTTTTTCTAAAATCTGACCCTTAAGATAAGCTATCATAATCAAATCTTAACAGAATTTTACAACAAGTTCAATGGAAACAACTAAAGATCTGTTATTGACAAAAAAATGATTTAGTGTTAATATTATTTATTCATTTTGTAAATTAACACAACCTTTTTAATAGGGAGAGATATTATGTCTAAAGGAAATAGGGATGGCATTCAATTTTTTAACGCCGCCACCAAAGAAGAATTGCAAAAAAAATAAACGGCTTTTTGCGCGAAAAAAACAAAGAAGCCCTTTCTGTAGAGGTAACCATTGAGAAAAAAGGTTTTAAGGCTTTATTGGTCTATAAACAAAAATTCTTTGCTGGCACCTCACAAGTCACCTTATTTGAGACGGTTAACTCAGATGAATTGGTGGTTGGGGTAAATAATTTCCTCGCTGTTCACCAAATGTCAATTGTTTTCTTTAACGCCCAAAAAATAGGCGAAAAAGACCGCACCTTTGGAACACTGGTTTATACAGATCAAATATGCGGTTGCGGCAACGGCTGCCACTGCCAGATTGATTAGAAGGGAGAGCTTATGTTATCTCTTACTTTCTGGACATCTGCAGTGTGTTCGTTTATTGTGGGCGCACTAATATATTTTAATGTTGTTCTCACGGTAGAATCATTAGTTGTCACAGGAATAATATTAATACTAGTTGGAGGTGTCTTCTTTCGTAAATAAAAATCCATACAATAGCGTGGGTTTTAAAAACCAACTAAATTCTCAAAATAGAAAATAGTTGGTTTTTCAGTTTGGTAGACAAAAAAATAATTTTGTAGTTTAATTATGGAGCTTAATCTAAAAAATAATTTTCAAATAAATGTCAAAAAAATATAAAATTACTCACCAAAAAAAAGACTGTATTGGCTGCGGTCTCTGTGTTGAGCTTTGCCCAGAATCATGGAGTATAGATGAAAAAACCAACCTAGCCACCCTAAAGGGCGCTAAAGAGGTAGCTGGGGTAGAGGTTGGGGAAATTGATGAAAAAAATTTAGCTGACAATCTAAAAGCAGAAGAAGAGTGCCCGGTCAGCATCATTAAAATTGAAAAAAAATAAAAGGATCGGAAATTATTCCGATCCCTTGTTAATTTCTATTAAGTTGACTTTGTTATTTTAGCAAAGTCATTTTATTAATGGTAACCTCTTGACCTACCACTAGTTTGGAAAAATAAACCCCCGAAGAAAATTCATCAGCATCCCAAGAAACAATGTGCTTACCTGCGGACTTTTGACCCGTAAATAATGTAGCTGCCTTTTGACCGAGTATATTATAAATAGTCAAATCAACTTCTTCTGTTTTTGATAAACTAAATATAATCTTAGTCTGAGTGTTAAAGGGGTTGGGGTAATTACCTAATTTATAGATGTTGGGTTGACCCTCTTCATCTCTCACTTCGGTAGATAAATATTCAACATAGGCGCGAATATTTAAATTATTTTCTAAGAATTCCCACCCCCTAAGAGAATCGGGCCAGACCATACTATATCCTCCGCCAATTAATTCATCTGTAGTGGCAAATGGCGGTGCCCCGACGGGTAAATAAAAACCAGTAAAAAAGCTTTCCTCTACTCTTAAGTTTGGTATATTAACTGTTACCCAACTGTAGTGGGTGGTGTCCATTACCAGATAGTGAACTCTACAAAGCTCCTCTCCCGGATAGCCATTGCTATTTGTCCAAATAACAATTTCTATCTCAACCCCCAAAGTATCATTAACGCCATAAGAAAAAAAACTAATTGCACGTAGAGAACACGGATCAACTGTATTAAACCCAACAGCAAACATGGTTCCTATTGAGTCATATTCACTCAAAACTAAAGCCGGACAACCATCATACCACAAGGAATCCAAGGGATCCGCTTTAGCGGTTCCAGCCACTAACATAAAACAAAACATTACTAAAAACAATACCATCTTTTTCATAATAATCTCCTTTTACGGACTGTTTATATACTTGTTTAGTTTGTCTTTTTTATTTAAAAGTTCTTTATACTTATTTACAATATAAACATATTTTTATGTTTTTGTCAACCTTCTAAAGCTTTTTCAAATTATTGCCTAATAGGCATCACTAGATAAATGTAGTTTTGACTATCCGTTGGTTTTAATAGGCCGGGTGAAGAATTGTTGTTAATTTGGAGTATAACATCACTAGTTTTGATATGATTAAGACCATCTAATAAATAACGGTAGTTAAAAACAACCTCGTTATTGTTGCCGTCTACTTTAGCCGACACTCGAGCCACACTTTTACCAGTGTTAGATGAAGCGGTGGCTACAATTATTTCTTGGGTATGCTCATCAAAACTTAAACGAATGTCATTGATCCCTTGTTTACAAAACAAGGCCACCGCCTTAATAGCTGGCACTAGTTTATTCAAGTCACATTTGGCACTAGTGGCAAAAGATTCCGGAATTATTTGACTATAATCAGGATATTTACCGTCGATAACCCGCGAAACAAGCTCCACGCTATTAAAAGTAAATAAAATTTGATTCTCCTTAAAATATACTTTTACTTTTTGTTCTTCTTCTTCATTTAAAATTTTTAATAATTCTTGCAATGTTTTTAAAGGAATAATTAGATTAGCTTCTTGCCCGTTGGTTATTTTAATTATTTTTTCCGCTAGTCGATAACTATCTGTGGCTGCTAAAATTAATTGATCTTTTTTAAAACAAAAATTAACTGCGTTTATTTCTATACGTGAACTATCTGTTGACGCTGCAGTGATAACTTGGCCTAAACTTTTTTTTAAATCAGAAGAAGAAATAATTAGTTCGTTCTCTTTTTCTATTTCTGGAATAAGTGGAAAATCTTCAGCTTCTAGGCCTTTAATGGTTGTTTGTTGGTTTTTATTTTTAATAGATAAATCGTTGTCTTGGAGAAAAAGTTCAATATTTTCTTTGGGTAGTAAACCAATAAAATTGTTTAGTAGTTTGGCGTCGACTGTAAAAGCGCCGGGATCCTCAATTTTACTTCTCACAAAAGCTTTAATACCCACCTCTAGGTCAGTGGTTATTAAAATTAAACCATCTTTATCAGCCCTTAATAAAACATTATTTAAAATCAGTAGGTTACTGTTTTTATTAGCTATGTTTGAAACCAGGTTTAGTCCTTTATTTAAATTTTCCTGGGTACAAATAATTTTCATATTATTATTGTTATTTATTTAGAATTAATTGTAGTAATAAGCCCTGTTTATAAGTTGATAACTTTTTCAAATTTTATGTTTTTATTAAGGAATGTTTTTATTTTTCTATAAATTTTTTTGGGGATAAAGCGTTAATGATTTTCTACTAACTTGTTGAAAAATATGTTTTGGGGATATTGTTTTTTGTTTTACAAATTATTTTAAGGGTTTATTAACAATATTATTAACACTTTTTACTCATATATTTTTTGTCTTAAAACAAAAACATCATTTTTTATTTTGTCATCAGATTCAACCAAACCACCTATTTTTAAACAAGCGTGCATAGCTGTGGTGTGATCTCGGTCGCCAAGCGAACGGCCAATATTAGGATAAGAAGAGTTTAATTCCTCCCGCATAAGAAACATGGCAATTTGGCGGGGGACTACCAACTCTTTTTTACGACTACTACCCAATAGATCACCAGCACTAATATCAAAAAATTCGGCAATTACTTGTAAAATTCTTTTAGTGGTTAATCCGGCTTTTTTAGGGTTGTTTGAAATCCCACTTAAAATCGCCTTGACGCTTTCTAAGCTTGGCATAGTGTTGTTTAATTGATGAAAAACAATAATTTTATTTAAAGCGCCTTCTAATTCCCTAATGTTATTTTGAATGTTTTCAGCAATAAATTCAACCACATCTTTATTTAATTGGTAGTTTTTATCTCTACATTTGATTTCTAAAATAGCCATACGAGTTTCTAGGTCTGGAAAAGAAATATCAGCAATCATTCCCCATTCAAAACGAGAAATAAGGCGGCTTTCAATACTAGGGATGGCTTTTGGCGGCCGGTCTGAAGAAATAACAATTTGTTTATTATTTTGATGTAGGACATTAAAAGTGTGAAAAAACTCCTCTTGAGTTTGTTCTTTGCCGGCAATAAATTGAATATCATCAATTAATAAGACATCTACACTGCGGTATCTTTCTTTAAAATCATCAGTTCGACCATTTTTTATGGAATAAATGAAGTCGTTGGTAAATTTTTCACTATTAATGTAAAGAATTTTTTTGGAAGGGTTTTTTGATAAAATGTGGTTACCAACCGCCTGAATAAGGTGAGTTTTACCTAAACCAACCCCACCATAGATAAAAAGAGGATTATAAACCTCGCCGGGTCTTTTGGCAGCGGCATCTGCTGCGGCATGAGCCAGTTCATTACCAGGCCCAACCACAAAATTATTAAAAGTGTAGTTAAAATTAACCCCAAATTTTCCAGATGATTTTTTAATGGATGGGGTTGAGTTATGCACAACACCTTCATTTTTTTCAGAATATTTTGTATTTTTTTGGCTAATTTTAGCTATATTATCTTTATTTTCAACCCTGTAGATAACCTGTAGATTATTTTTTGATAAAACATTTTCTAGGGCTTCAGTTATGTTTTTGTGATATTTTTTTTCTAACCAAACCTTAGTAAAAGCGTTGGGTACTCCGACAACAATATTTTGACTATCACTCTCAGTAATAAAAGTATTTTTAAACCAAGTAGTAAAATTAGCTTTACTGATTAGGAGCTCTAATTCTCCCAAAACAGTTTGCCATAATTTGTCATTATCATGCATGTTTTTAGGGTGAAAATATACGTAATATAACTATAACACAAAATAATATTAACTTAAACATTAATTGAGTTAATAACATGTGTATAAAATGTTGGTAAAATTGGAAAAGATTTTAACCTTGTTAAAAAACAAAGAATGTGGTATCATTTTGAAGTTATTAATTATTGAAGATCTCTAGTTTATGTCAACCAAAAGAACTTATCAGCCCAAAAAAAGAAAAAGAGCAAAAACACACGGTTTTATGGCTAGAATGGCTGATAAAAAGGGTCGCCAAGTTTTAAAAAGGCGTCGCACTAAAAAAAGAGGCCGGTTAACTGTTTAATCAAAAACAAGGCCATTATGCTGCCTAAAAACCATAGACTTAACAAAGAAACCGAAATAAAAAAATTGGTTAAAACCGGTCGAACATTTTTATTACCCCAATTTATTATTAGATATCAAATAAATAAAGAAGCAACCACTAAGGTTGGTTTTGTTATTTCTACCAAAGTTGATAAAAGGGCTAGTGTTCGTAATTTATTAAAAAGGCGGCTAAGAGAAGCTGTTAAAGAGCTTTTTCCAAATTTAAAATTAGGATATTCGGTGCTAATTATAGCTAAAAAAAGGGCATTGGAGCTAGATTTTCAGCAGATAAAAAAACAACTACTCTTTGCCTTTTCTCAAATAAAAATCTATAATAAATCTCAAGGTGATAAATAAAATTGTCTTAAAATTAATTTATTGGTATCAAAAAACACTATCTCCAGACACAGGGTGGTTTAGAGTATATTTTCCTTATGGCTATTGTCGTTTTACACCAACCTGTTCAGCATATTCTTATCAAGCTATTAAAAAATATGGGCTAATTAAAGGGCTTTTGAAATCATTTTGGCGTATTTTGCGCTGTCACCCTTTTTCGCGAGGCGGACACGATCCGTTGTGATAATTAATAAATAAAACAAAAACATGAATATATTTTTTGTTATTTTCTACCAACCCATTTTCAATCTATTGGTTTTTTTATACAATGTGATCCCTGGACAGGATCTAGGAATAGCTATTATTTTATTGACCTTAATTATTCGATTAATTCTTTATCCCCTATCTAAAAAATCGATCAAGGCCCAGAAAGATATGCAGTCAATTCAGCCGGAGATTGAGAGGATTAAAGAACAATATAAAGGAGATAAGGAAAAAATGGGTCCAGAGTTGATGGCTTTATACAAAAACAAGAAAATAAACCCTTTTGCCTCTTGTCTGCCTTTATTAATTCAACTACCTTTTTTATTTGCGGTTTATCGAGTTTTTTATAATGGTTTAAAACAGGAAGATGCGATGAGTGCTTTATATGGTTTTATTTCCAATCCTGGCATCTTAAATCAAACGGCTTTTGGATTTTTGAATTTAGCCAACAAGAGTATTTTATTAGCTGTTTTTGCTGGTTTAGCTCAATATTGGCAGTCAAAAATGTTAATGACTAAGAAAAAAGACAGTGGAACCATGGGTGCCATGAACAAACAGATGTTGTATATTATGCCGGTAGTTACTATAGTTATTGGCTCACAATTTCCAGCTGGCTTAACTTTCTATTGGTTATTAACTACCTTATTTTCAGTTGGTCAGCAGTATATAGTTTTAGGTGTTAAAAATAAAAAAACGACCGTCGAGGTTGTTGAATAATAAGCTAATAAAAAACACCTTTATTAAGGTGTTTTTTTAATAACTTAAAATATTTTTACGTAGCATAATTAAGTAAAAATTCGATCTGGACCAACGATAATTTTTAGTCTTTGGGGAGCGACTGTTATTTCCACCGGTGTTTTCATGATAATTTGTTCATCAGTTAAAATAGAAACCTGCTCTTCGGCATTGCTGCTGATTTTTATTTTAGTAAAAGGAAGAACCGTGTGACTGGATTTTTTCTTACCAAATAAAGTTGATTTTATAGGAGTGATTACAACATCTAAAATTCCGTCCATCGGGCTTGATTGGTAGTCTAACTGTTCATCAATTTTAAAATTATGAAGCGTAATGCGATTGTGTGCAGTTAATGGTTTTATTTTAAAATTATCATATTCAATAATTACATCACCATTTATAATTTCAGCAGTATTAATAAAATAATGGTTGTTTATCTTACCTAAATCAATTTTTTTAATAATTCGCGAAGCCAAGACATCACAAGCCAAGACTTTAGGAGGAATACCTAGTAGTTGAGCAATTTTATTATTATTATCAATTGGAATTAATCCTAGGGTGATATCTAAATCAGCCACGATATTTATAACCTTGGCAAAAGTTTGGTTGTTGCCAATAACCACCACATTTTGTATTCCTTCCTTAATCCCATCGGTAATCAACTCTTTCATATTTTTCAGAACAGAGAGTTTGGCAATACGACCCTTAATGCCTAGATCAGTGACCCTCTTTTCTATTTTTATCAGTAGATCAGTATATTTTTTGTCATTAAGGAAAGAATCATAAATATAAAGATACATATTGGATTATTGCCTATAGCTTATGGTTAATTACTTATTTGGCTTTTCTTCAAATTGCTTTTCTTTCATAGTTGTTAAAGGAGAGATTTTTTGATCAACATCTTTTTTAGCTTCAGTAATCACCACTGATTCAACCGGCATAGAAATTTGTCCTTGAATTAAAGCACCACTTTCAATAGAAATAATTTGAGCTTTTATATCACCAAGGATAATAGCGGTACCAGTAATTTCAATTTTTCCTTTTACAGTGATATTTCCTTTGATTTTGCCGGAAATAAAAGCATTATTGGCTTTTATACTAGCTTCTACCACAGCGGAAGGGCTAATTTTTAGATTATTTTTAGTTTGTAGAGTGCCAACTAAAACTCCTTCAACCACTAAATCACCTTCTCCTCTAAAATTGCCATCTAAGCGAACAGACGGCCCAATAATGGTTTCGATGGTTTTTTGATTTTTGTGAGTTTGATTTTTAGTAAACATAAAAGTTATTTTAATTGAGTATTTTAAGTTGATTAACTAAGTCAATCTTAATGCAAAGTCCTAAAAAAGTCAAAGGAACGAGCAGGGCTAAGATAGACTTTTGGCGGCTCTTATACTATAATTATTGGTGCTCTTTATTAGTAAATATAAACAAATGGATGAATTTATATTTTTAAAGAAAGATATTAGAAAAACATTATGGTTGACGCTTTTAATTTTAGCTATTTTTGTCGCTTTTTATGTTTTAGAACAAACCAATGGTATTTTAACTAGGATGTCCAAATTCTAATATATTACGACACAATATTGTTTTAAAAAATAAAGATAAAAATAATATTTTTTATTTTTTTAGAATTTTGATTCGATCCGCCCACACTTTCAGTTTCGGTGGGCACAGAAATATATAAGTCCTTGTAGTTTAATGGATAGAACAAGGCTCTCCTAAGGCCTAAATAGAGGTTCGATTCCTCTCAAGGACACCATCCTTCGCTCTTCACTCATATCGCTTTGCAATATTCGTTCGGAGGTATGGAGAGCAAGTCATCTATGATAAATTATTTGACTTTTTTGTAGATTTCACTATTATATAGAAATATGAATCAGATAGACCCTGATCCGAGTCCGAAAGTATACTTAATAAAATTTAGTAAAAATATGATAAACCCTTATTTTTAAGGCGTTTTTTAATTGATCAAATATGATTTTTGTATATTTAACACTTTTAATTATTTTATCAGCTTGGTTTTCTGGTATGGAAATAGCTCTTTTTTCACTTTCTAGCGCTAAAATAAGATCTTTAATTTTAGCTAAAAAGCCCAACGCAGAACTTCTAAGTAAACTTTTAAATAATAAACCCCGTCTTTTAGTGGTGATTTTATTAGGTAATAATCTAGTTAATATTGGAGCTGCAAGTTTAGCTACGGTAGCAGCTATTAATACTGTCGGCTCAGCCGGAGTAGGGCTAGTTACTGGAGGAATGACTTTGTTGATTTTAATTTTTGGGGAAATGTATCCTAAGGCCTATTTTCAGATTCATGCTGTTAAAATGGCTCTCTTTTTTGCGCCAGTTATTTATTTTTTACAAATAATACTATTTCCATTGTTGTTTTTATTAGAAAAATTGTTATTTTTGTTAACTAAAGGCAAAAAAAGAGAAGGTGTTTCAGAGACAGAATTTAAGGCCTTTAGCCGTTTAGCTGTAGAAAAAGGGGTTTTAGACTTTGAAGAGCATGAAATGATTATGAATGTTCTAGAATTTAATAATACTTCGGTTAAAAACACGATGACGCCTCGCTATAAAATGGCGGTTGTGGATGCTGAAGCTGAAGTAGATCAGGTGGCTTATTTTATGGCCCAAGAAGGATTTAGTCGTTATCCGGTTTATCATAATCAAAAAGATAATATTATTGGTTATGTTCATGCTATGGATATTATGAAAGTTTTAAATAGTGATGATCGCGAAGATCAGATAATTAAGCATATTCAGCCAATTATGAAGGTCAATGAACGGGAAAAAGTTAATCTTGTCTTTAATAAAATGAGAGCCGAGCAGACCCACATTACTTTGGTAGTCAGGAAAAACCAGCAAATTCTGGGGCTAGTGACCATGGAGGATCTTTTAGAAGAGTTAGTGGGTGATATTGTTGATGAAAAAATGAGCTAAGATACTATATAGAACTAATTTTTTTGGCTAATTTTAGCAAATTTAATACCCTGAACCAGATGGTTCAGGGTAATTTTTAGCCGCAGAGATAAAGTATAATTACTGTTGCTAGCCAATAAAGAGTCATTAAGACCCTTGTAGTGTTCCTGTTTATTTTTTTAAACAGTCCTAGCAAGAGGCAAAGGACACTAAACCAGACTACAGCGCTTATTAGGCCTATCCAAAAGCGCTTAGCTAGTTCCATTCCCAACTGATTATTTTGTTGGGAAGTTAAATATGGTTGCTCATTAGCAAAGATTACTGGATCAAAAATCCAGATTAATAATAAGCCAGTGGCAAACAATGTGCCCAGAGTAGCGGCGATAACCCAGAAAAAATCTAGGATTTTCTGCATTTTTTCTCCAATTTGTAAGATACATTATATTAAATAAGTATAGCATATTTATATTATTTTGTCAAGTAAAAATAATAACCTTCGAGATTAATCTCGAAGGTTAAAGAGTCATAAAAGAGGAAATAGTTTAAAAAGTAAGACTAGGTAAAAATCAGGATTATTCGGATATATTTTCTTCAAAAATTTTTTTGAAGTCAATTTTTACCAGTCTAATGATATTTTCCTGAGTCGTAGCCACATGTATATAAAAAAAGCGATCCACCATTTCGCGTAGAGTATTTATATGGCTAGGGACCCTTGAAAAGAGAGAGTCGGTGCTATTGTCTTTTTTAAACAAAACAACGTCATTTAGTGCCAGTCTTTCAAAAAAACCAGGCTGGACAATCAGGATTTCTCCGCTTTTAAGTTTAAGCTCTTTTTCAAGCTGCTTTTCTAATTCAAGTAGTTTTTTTGGACTGCTAAGAAACCGGTTCCATTTTTGTAGCAGTTTAGAATCAATTTCATGTATGGGGTAGTCAAAATCTCCAAGATGTTGTTCATCGGCATAAGGGGCTATTTTAAAAGTAGCAATAGCTTTGTGCAATTTTCGCAACAGAATGTTTTTACCTAGAGAATGCTTAGCTGCTAAAGTTAGGGCTTCGGAATCGCTTAAATTATAGAGATCAAGATTTAAGCGAGATAATTCAGCTAAAGCCCGCTGAAACATACGAGTAATAATTTTAGCGGTTCCGTTTAGATAAATCATCTTATACATTCGAAGATAGCTAAACTGGTAATTAATAGCTTCTTCAATAACCTTGTCACTAATACCTAACTGATTTTCTATAAATTGTAGATACTGCATGATTTTGTCCGCATTAAAAGCTAATTCATAGCCAGTATGATGAGCATCTCGATGAAGATAATCCATTTTATCAGCGCCAAAATTGGGGCTGTGAATCAGTTGGCCCAGAGGGTGCTGATTATTGAAAAGTTTTTCAACTAATTGATAATTAGCATAAGAGGCAATGACATTTTGTAGCGACTGCAGTATTCTTAAACCATTTTCAGTATGGTTAAAGGGCAGCATTTTTTCAATTTCATGTGAAAAGGGCCCATGACCAATATCATGGAGGAGAGCAGCTACTTCAAGTGCATGCACAACATCCCGATCAACAATTTTTAGTCGTTCTATGATTTGTCTTAAGCGACATAAAACACCTAAAGAATGTTCAAAGCGGGTATGCACGCCTCCAGGTAAAACCTTATAAGCAAAACCAAGTTGGTAATGTTCCAACAGTCCTTGAAAATTTGGACTGTCTATAATTGGTCGTAATCCAGTAATATCTACAGGGCCATTAATCGGTATATGAATAGTTCTTTCTGGGATTTTTATTCCATAATTCATTGGATACTCCTTGATTTTTAAGGGACTAGTTTAATGAGGAATATTAATTTAAATTATCAATATTGTCAATAATAGTAGTTAGGTATTTGACAACCTTGCGCACAGATGTTAGTATACCCCTATAGGGTATTAAAGGTATGAATCAAAAAATTTGTCATCAAGGAAAAATAATTTCGCAGCTCCATCGCATTGAAGGTCAAATTAGAGCGATTGAAAAAATGTATCAGAACCAGCGTGATGTTGAAGAAATCGTGCGCGTGGTTTTAGCAGCGCGGGCTTCTTTGGATTCGGTTTGCCAGCTATTAGTGACTGATAAGATTCAGGGTTGTTATGGACAAAAATCGGCTTTAAAAAAACAGGAATTATTAAAATTAATTAAAATTTTATTTAAAATAACTTAATTAGTAATTAAAAAATATATGGCGATGAATTTAACAGATCAAAATTTTGATCAAGAAGTCAAACAATTTGACGGCGTGGTACTAGTTGATTTTTTTGCACCTTGGTGCGGGCCTTGTCAGATGCAAGCTCCAATTATTGACGAGTTAGCTAAAGAATTTTCCGCAAACGATAAAGTTAAGATTGTCAAAATTGACGTTGATCAAAGCAAAACAACTGCTTCGGAATTTCAAGTAATGAGTATTCCTACTTTGAAAATTTTTAAAAACGGTCAAGTAGTTGATGAAACGATGGGTTTACAAAATAAGGATGCTTTAGTGGAAAAGATTAACCAACACTTAAAATAAGTTTTATGAAAAACGATATTTATGACGTCGTTATCATTGGCGCTGGGCCAGCTGGTTTGACGGCGGCTATTTATACTGCTCGTCGAGCTTTGAAAACGCTAGTGATTTCTAAAGATGTTGGCGGACAAATGTCCCTAACCGATGATATTGAAAATTATCCTGGCTTTGAAACGATTGGCGGTTTGGAATTAGGCCAGAAGTTTCAACAGCAAGCTCAGAAAGCAGGAGCGGAGTTTATTTTTGAAGAGATCGTTAAGTTAGAAAAACAAGACAAAACTTTTTTTTTAAAAACAGTAAGTAATAAAGAAATTAAATCCAAAACAGTAATTTTGGCATTTGGTTTAATGCCACGTGATTTAAAAGTTCCGGGCGAAAAAGAATTAACTGGCAAAGGTGTCACTTATTGTGCTACTTGCGATGGACCTTTGTATCGGGATAAAACAGTGATCGTGGTTGGCGGAGGCAATGCTGCTTTAGATGCTGCTGAATTTTTAAGCCGCATTGCCCAGAAAGTTTATTTACTTCATCGTCGAGATCAATTCAGGGGAGAGCAAGTTTTAGTCGATCAAGTTAAGGCGGCTAAAAATGTAGAAATTATTTACAACGCCGATACTAAAGAAATTAAAGGGCAGAACAAAGTAGAAGCATTGGCTTATATTACTAATGATGGCCAAGAAGGCGAAGTTAAAGTTGACGGTGTTTTTATTGAAATTGGTCACGTGGCTAAAACAGATTGGTTAAAAGAGTTAGTCGAGCTTAGTGAGCGTCAGGAGATCAAAATATCCAAAGATTGTGAAACCAACTTGCCAGGCATTTTTGCTGCTGGCGATATTTCCGATATTACTTATAAGCAAGCAGTTATTTCGGCTGGAGAAGGCGCCAAAGCGGCCTTACAAGCTTATCGTTACTTGCAAGGCGATAAAGTTTTGATTCCTGATTGGCAAAAGAAAAAATAAAATTAAAAATATGAATGCTTATCAAAATGCTTTAAAGCAGCTGACAACAGCTGCCGAGATCATTAATCTAGATAAAAAAATATTAAAAAAATTAAATCAGCCAGACAAAATAGCCCAGGCCGATTTATCAGTTCAGATGGATAATGGTCAAGAAAAGAAATTTTTAGCTTATCGAGTGCAGTATGATAATTCCAGAGGCCCGTATAAAGGTGGTATTCGTTTTCATCACGAAGTTAATTTGGACGAGGTAAAGGCTTTAAGTTTGTGGATGGCCATTAAATGTGCGGTTGTGGATATTCCTCTGGGTGGCGCTAAAGGCGGCGTGGTGGTTGATCCTAAAATTTTAAGCCAGTTGGAAATTGAACAATTATCGCGAGCCTGGGTACGAGCTTTTCAAAATATTATTGGACCAGATAAAGATATTCCGGCCCCTGATGTTTATACTAATCCGCAGATTATGGCTTGGATGGCGGACGAATATTCTAAATTAGTCGGTCAGAAAACTTTAGGGGTAGTTACTGGTAAGCCCTTAGACCAAGGGGGCTCTCAAGGCCGAGATAAAGCCACGGCCAAAGGTGGTTTTTATGTTTTAACAGAAGCCATTAAACAATTAAACTTAAAGCCAGAAAATTTAACGGTCGCTATTCAGGGGTTTGGTAATGCTGGCAGTGTGATGGCGGAATTATTATTTCAAGCTGGTTATAAAATAATCGCTTTAGCTGATTCTAAATCCGTGATTTATAATCCAATTGGTTTTGATATTGATAAAGTTATAGAATACAAAAAGCAAAACAAGGCCTTACAAGGCTTTGCGGGTTCTAAAGAAATTTCCATTGAAGATTTTTTTGCTTTGGATGTTGATATCGTTATTCCGGCTGCTTTGGAAAATCAAATTACCGCAGACAATGTTAATGACATCAAAGCTAAAATTATTTTAGAATTAGCCAATGGTCCGGTTACTCCTGGAGCCGACCAAATTTTACAGCAGAAGGGCATTGTCGATATTCCGGATGTGCTCGCTAATGCCGGCGGAGTGACAGTTTCCTATTTTGAGTGGAAACAAAACTTGGAAGATAAATATTTAAGCGAAGAGGAGGTAAATCAGAAGTTAAAAGAAAAAATGATTACTGCTTGGCAAGTCGTTTGGCAAACTGCTGAAAAATATAAAGTTGATTTAAGAACAGCTGCTTTTATTACCGCCTTAGAAAGAATTGCCAAAGCTACTAAATAAAAAATTTAAAACAAATTTTAAAACGCATGGTTGTTTTAACCACGCGTTTTATTGTCTTCTTATATTTATCCGGAGCCATTTTTTGCTACACCGATTACACTGATAGCGATACAACCAATTAATCCCTCTGGTATCATATTGATTGGTAAAGCCAAAACTCTTTTTTTTTCCAGAATAGTCTCGGGAACCACATTGAGGACAACAAAGGGGCTTTGTTGGAGCTTTTTTATATTGGAGGTTGTTTTCCATGCTTTGTCTTAATCGCCAGAGAAGCAAAGTAATTATTACCAGTAATATGCAAAAGGGATCAGAGAATATAAGACCGAAAATTACAAACCACCCAAGGATATAAATCAGGCCAAATGACATAAATTCTCCTTAGTTTAAAAAAGATCAAATATGATTCTGGCAGTATAGCATTATTTTTAAATATTGATCAACCTCTAGTTTTTTGTTAAGACGGTTTTTAATTTGAGGCTAAATTTACTATAATAAAGCCATGAGACAGCCAAACTATAATTTAGAAAGAAAATTAATCAAGCAAGGTTATCAAAAGATTGTTGGTATTGATGAAGTTGGCCGCGGAGCTTTGGCTGGCCCAATTGTAGCAGTTGCTTCAATGATAATATCTCAAAAAATACCTTATCAAATTTTTAAAATAAAAATAAAAGATTCTAAATTACTTTCTGAAAAAAATCGCGAAAAAATTTTTGCAGAATTAAGCCAAAAAGTTATTTGGTCAGCCGGTTTGGTCAGCCATCGTGAAATTGATCAGCTTGGCATTAGCCGCGCTAATATTTTAGTAATTAAAAGAGCTTTAAAAAAACTAGAAATAGAACCAGATTATTTGCTTTTAGATAAAGTCTATAATTTTAAACATCCCCAACCCTGGCAGTCAATCATTAGGGGAGACCGAAAAATTTTATCAATTGCCGTTGCTTCAATTCTAGCCAAAGTATATCGTGATCGCATTATGTGTGATTATCATCAAAAATATCCGGAATATAATTTTCAGCAGCACAAAGGCTATGGCACTAAATTACATCAGCAATGTTTAATTAAAAACGGCAGTTGTGGCATTCACCGCCAAAGTTTTTTGAAGAACTTATCCCCTTGACACCTGTTTTTTGATTTGCTAAGTTATAGAAAATATATCGCCGTCCGTAAGTTTAGCGACGGCTATGTAATTATTCCTAGCTGATTACTGGTAAATAATATATGATGCTGTATTTTTTCAATAAATTAGCTAAAAACAGGCAGCAAGCGATTAACAAAAATAGCCGTTTTTACGGGTATTTTAGATATAAACAAAAACCCTGCCTTGCGGCAGGATTTTTGCGAAAAGCGATTTTGAGGCTAACAAAGTTAGTCTCAGCCCTTATGATAAAAGAAATATTAGTTTTTGTCAATAGGGATTAAGTATTAATTTCTGTTTTTTAAACAGAAAAAGGAAAGCGAGAGTTATGGATTTAAACAAAGTAAGTCTAATTGGCAATTTAGCCAATGATCCAGAAAGCCGAACACTGCCTTCTGGACAGCAAGTAGCTTTATTTTCTTTGGCTACTAATTATACTTGGCGTGATGTTAAAACCAAGGAAAAGAAAGAGCGGGCTGATTTTCACAAAATAGTGGCTTGGGGCAAGTTAGCCGAGATTATTGCCACTTATTTGAAAAAAGGGTCTAAAATTTTTCTAGAAGGACGCTTACAGAATCGCACCTGGGAAGATAAGAATAAAAATAAGCGCTACACCACTGAAGTTGTGGCTTCTGATTTGATTATGCTTGGCGGCAAAAACAGAAAAGAAGTCAAAGGCGATGAAACCGCCAAAGAGGACGTTGATGTAGAAGAAATTCAAATAGAAGAGGAAAATTAATTGTTGTTTTAGACAAGGTTTAGAGTTCGCCTGTATCTCTAAACCTTTCCTAAGGCAGTAATTTATAAGGTAATTTAACAAGATGAGAAAAGCGATTTTTTATTTATTTTTCTTTTTAGTAATTTTTTGTTTTTTAGAAACAGACTATTTAAAAGCCAGTGAAACAGATTTAGTGATTTCTGAAATCATGTATGACTGGCCTGGTTCAGACGCTGATCACGAGTGGATTGAAGTTTATAATTCTAGCTTAGAAAATATTTTAGTCAATGAAGAAGAGTGGAGATTTTTTGATGGCTCTAATCACAGCTTAAATTTATTTCAGGGTACTACTACTATTGCCGTAGAGGAATTTTTTGTTTTAGCAGATGATGCGGAACAATTTTTATTAGACTATCCAGATTTTAGTGGCACGCTTTTTGATACAGTAATTAATTTATCAAATTCCAGTTCAACTATTTCCTTGAGCTTTGACAGCGGTAGCACTTATCCGGTTTTGGCTAATTATGAGTCAGCTTGGGGAGCAAATGGCAATAGTTTTAGTTTGGAAAAAATTGAACTTAACCAAAACAGTGAAGAAAATAATTGGCAAGAAAGTGGTATAGAGGGAGGCACACCTGGGTTGCCCAATAGTATTATTGAAGAGCCAGAAATTTTACCGCCCCAGGCAGTGGCTAATTGTCCGCAGACTTTATTTGTTGACGAAGAAGGGAATTTTGATGCTAGTAATTCTACTGATCCTCAAAATTTACTTTTAAGTTTTTTATGGGATTTTAGCGATGGCCAAACCAGTACTTCGACTATTGCTACTCATGCTTTTACGGAAATTAATAATTATAATATTAGCTTAACTGTATCTAATGGCGAGCTTGAAGACATAGTTTTTTGTTTAGTAGAAGTTTTAGAACCAGAAGATCTAATGAGTGATTATTGGCCGCAGATTATTGTTTCAGAATTTTTACCAAATCCAGCCGGCAGTGATGACGAAGAGTGGATTGAATTATATAATCTTGGTCCCGAAACCGTAGATTTAGTTGGCTTTCAGTTGCAGGATAATTCTGCCCGAGTTTTTACTTTAAGCGAAGATGATGGTTTAGATTTAATTTTAGAAGCTCAAGAATATTTAGTTTTAGGCAAAGAAATCACTGGAATTTCACTAAATAATACCGGCGGAGACAGTGTGAAATTATTTAATCCCAATCAAGAATTATTAGAGCAAATAATTTATGAAGAGACTGCCCTAGAAGATAAAAGCTATGCTCGGCAGGATAATAATTTTCTATGGACCACCATACCTACGCCCGGTGAAAATAATGTTTTTGTGATTAATCAGCCGCCCCAAGCAAAAATAACTTTAAAATCAGATGATTTATATATTGATGAGAAAATAATTTTTTCCGCTGAAGATTCTTTTGATCCTGAAGAGGAAGAGCTAGAATATCATTGGGATTTTGGCGACGGAAAAACAGGAAATGATCAAACCGAAGAGCATAGCTATGCAGCAGTTGGTAATTATTTGGTAATTTTAACAGTTAAAGATATTGAAGGGCTTGAAGACGAGGCAGAATTATTAATTAATATTCAAGAGATAAAAGAAGACGAAGAAATTAAAATTAGCCCGATTGATTTTGAACAACAAGATTTAATTATTTCTGAATTTATGCCTAATCCAGTTGGTAGTGATGATCAGGAATGGATTGAGCTATATAATGCTTCTAGTAAAGATATCAGTTTAGCTGGTTGGCAAATTGATGATAGTGATGGTGGCAGTAAGCCCCATATTTTTACGGAAGAAAATATTTTAGGGGGAGATTTTTTAGTAATTTATCGCCAAGACAGTGGTTTGGCTTTAAATAATTCTGAAGACTCAGTTAGACTAATTACTCCAGCCGAAGAAATTTGGCAAGAAGTGGAATATAGTAAAATTCCTGAAGGTCAGTCGCAGGCCTGGGATTTAATAAATGGTGAATGGTTTGTTAGTAATCCACCAAGCCCAGGAGAAGAAAATTTTAATCTAATTGAACCAGAAATTATTTATAGTATTGCCGAGATTAAAGAACTAGAAAAAAATGATCAAGTTATAATTCAAGGTGTTGCTCTAGAAGATGTAGCATCATCAGCCCGCAGTTTTTATATTACTGATTGGGATCAGGAAGAAATCTATTATGATCAAGTAGCGGAAATTTATTTTTCAAAAAAAGATTTTCCCGACATTAGAAAAGGTGATCTAATAGATGTCAGAGGTCAAATTTCTCAGACTGGATTTTTACCGCGAGTGAAAATAAAAACGCAGGAAGATATTATTGTCAATAATTTAGCTTTAGCTTTAGATTTACCGGAAACTATTAATGTTGAAGATTTAGAAGATGATTTGCTAGGCGGATTTGTAACTCTACAGGGCACAGTAGTTAAAAAAAGCGGTAAGAATATTTATTTAGCAACTAGTGAAAATGAAGAATCGAAAATTAGAGTTTATGCAGATTTTGATATTAAAGATTTAGAAATAAAAAAAGGTGCTGAAATTATTGTTAGCGGAATTTTAACAGAAACAGACAGCGGTTTTAAATTACTGCCTTTGCAAAAAGAAGATTTATTAGTAGCTCAAGTTTTAGGCCTAGCCATGACCAATGAAGAATATGGAAATATTGATAATAATATTTCTACTTCTACTAATCAAGTAGCCAGCCCAACTCGCCAAAAGCAAGTAAAGAATATTTTATTGTTTATTATTATCGGCGGAATTATTATAGGGGTGATTTATTTTGTAAAAATAAAAAAAAGTAAACAGAGGGTTTAGTTTGTTGACAAAATTTCTTTCTTTAGCCATAATCAAGTTGAATTTCATTGTACATTACATCAAACATAAACCTGAAAGGAGGACACAATTATGTTTTGTAAAGTATCTAATCTTAAATCTGGTGTTCCTTGTAAGGTTGTTTCGTGGGCGAATACTGAAAAAAAAGACAGTGATCTTTTTACTAGTATTAGTCAAAAGACATTTATTACAGACCTTATGCCTCCAGAAGCAAAGGTAAAATTATTTGGACATCAACCACCATTTACTAATACTGAAATAAACGCAGTAGTAAAAAAATGGATAGCACAGGCAGCTATTAAGGAGCGGATATATTTTTTTGGTAGTACAGCAGAATTAGGTACTATTGCTGCTAAAAAATGTTTAAAACAAGCAAAGGGTAATATTGAAGATATAGATGCTATTATTGGTGGCACTAATACTGGCCCTGGCTATCCCAGCTTAGCTGATCATATCAAATTAAATTTAGGTGGCCAGTCTAATGCCATGTGTTACGACACTACTGAAGCCTGTACAGTTGGCGCTAGTGCTATTTTTCAAGGATGGAGTTTAATTCGCAGTGGTGCTTGCAAGAAAGTCTTGGTAGTATGTGCCGAGAAAGCTAATACCTTGACAACTGCTGATAATTATTTTGGAGCCAATTTGTTTGGTGATGCCGCCTTTGCAGTATTACTTAGCGCTGCTGATAAAGATGATTTTCTTTTTTTTGATTTTCAATCTCTACCTTATGATGGCAATATTGAGGCTATTATTAAAGCAGCTACTGGTTTTCAACAAGTAGGCGAGAAAGTACATAAGTTTGTAGGCAGAGAAGTGGTTAACGCATTAGTTGCGGCACTTGAAAAAGCAGGCATTGATCCGATGTTCATTAAGCACCTTATTTCCCACCAACCAAGTGGGAAAACATTGAAACTCTTGATGGACAAATTACTAAAACAGTGGGAAAATGTGAAATTTCTTGAGGCGTTTAGTAATTTCAGTTTCAGCAAGATTAAGCAGCTTATAACAGAACGTAAAAATAAGGATCAAGATGATAAATACATTATCTTATTTCACAGAAATGTGGATGTTATTGGAAATGCCTCTGGAGCCAGCACTGGTTCGTTAATTTCTAGAGGCCTAGCTAATGGAACTATAAAAAAAGGAGACATTGTCTTAGTAGTCACTTTTGGGGCAGGCTTAAGCATAGGTATTTATGCTTTTGTTGTTGGCGATTCTGCTTTAGCTGCCTAAAGCAGAATTACCCCAAACATATAATCCCGTTGGGTTCAACTCGGCGGGATTTATATTTGTCTAAATTATTTATTTCCGCTAAAATTAAACCATGATAAATGAAATTAAAAAAGATTTAGAAGAATTAAAGAATCCAGCCAAAGCCAAGCTCTTGTCTGGTTTTTTTAAGACCGGCAAAGGCGAATACGGCGAAGGAGATGTCTTTTTAGGCATTAGCGTGCCTCAGCAGCGCCAAGTAGCCAAAGATTATTTAAATTTGAGTTTAGTTGATTTGCAAAAACTGCTATCTTATAAAATCCATGAATATCGTCTAGTGGCTTTGCTGATTTTGGTTGGGCAGTATAATAAGTATGAAAATCTTAGGAAGAAGATCGTTGATTTTTATTTGAAGAATACTAAAAATATTAATAATTGGGATCTGGTTGATCTGTCGTCTCATAAAATTTTGGGCCATTATTTTTTTAATAAGAATAGAAAGATTCTATATAAATTAGTTCGCTCAAAAAATCTTTGGGAGCGCCGCATTGCAATTTTGTCCACGGCTTATTTTATCAGCCAAAATCAATTTAAAGACACTTTAAAAATCGCGGGAATACTTTTAAATGATGAGCATGATTTGATTCACAAAGCCGTGGGATGGATGTTGCGCGAAGTGGGTAAGCGGGATCAGCCGACCGAAGAAAGATTTTTAAAAAAACATTATCAGAAAATGCCACGCACTATGCTACGTTATGCGATTGAAAGATTTGATGAAAAAAAGAGGCAGTTTTATTTAAAGAAATAAAATAGGCAAAGAAATTGCTTTGCCTATTATGTTTTTTAAGTCAACCTAATATGGTTGACATAGGGAGGGTGAAGAGAAGAGAAGCCAAGTTGAGACTCCGGCCGCGATATTTTTGTGGCCATTTTTTTGTCGTGCATCGCCTTTCTGTCATCATCCCAGTTGGAAGTGTCCCAGATTACACCAGGCACATTGATCAGCTTTGCGTTGACTCTGTAAAGGTTTTGCAAGGCTGATATGGTGGTTAGCTCCTCGACTCCAGCGTTATCTGTGTTCCATGGTGAATCTCCAGCCAGCAGAAAACCAGTGATTGACAGATATTTCAAATTCCACAGAGCTAAAGTATTCCATGGAGTTTCTTTGCCATTAGCGGTGAAGATAAAGCGGGTTTCGCTGAAGTTATGACCTTCTAAGGCGGCGCCGACGACTAATGTATGAGAGTCCATGTAGCCGGATAAAGTTTCAACCATTTCTTTGGTTACGGAGACCGTAGAAGAAGCTAATAGCAGATGGCTATAACCAGCTTGGACAGCTCTGAATACAATTGCATTCAAAGCGGGTACGAATTTTTGCCAAGGGGTCACCGGAAAGATATCAGCTCCTGCTATGGGGTTTTCTATCTTGGACAGCTCTGAATACAATTGCATTCAAAGCGGGTACGAATTTTTGCCAAGGGGTCACCGGAAAGATATCAGCTCCTGCTATGGGGTTTTCTATAGCTTGTGATTTGTCTTCTGCTACATTAATGGCAGCAAAAACCAGACCACTGATTTGAGTTGCTTGGGAGATGAAGTTTTTTAAGACCCCAATCTCTTCCGGTGCTTTTCCCCAATACCTGGTGCCAACTGCAATTTTTAGATTATTCAAATTACCCTCCTGAATTTTAAGGTTGATTTTAAAGGAACTTTTTAATATTTAAAGGATTTTTTAAAATATCATAGATAGTTGTTTTTGTCAATCATCATTGACTTTTTGCATTATTTTAGTTATAAATAGATATGCTTGTATTATAATATGTGCCGGAGTGGTGGAATTGGTAGACACGCTTGGCTTAGGACCAAGTGCCTTCGGGTGTGGGGGTTCGAGTCCCTTCTCCGGTACCACGGAATTTTATCCACAGAAAATATAATTTAATTCAAAAACCGTAATAATTACGGCTTTTTTGTACCTCTTGTTTTTGCGATACCCAGGAAAATGTTCTACCTATCACCCCAATGAGACTCGAATCTCAAATTGACACTATTTTTAATCCATGGTAAATCTACCTTAATTAAATAGTTCTGTACAACATTATCAAGAGGAGTAACATATGTTGAAATCCTGTCCCCATTGTGTTCAGATAAGTGAACACATGAAATTAAAGCTGTCGCTTTGGAAAGACATTGATTGGTACGCGGTGAAAGCGTGGCTTTTCGTTGCCATCATTCTTTTATTAATGGTATGGTTTGGTGGAGATGAATTAAAGTCCGATCCCATTTGAAAACAATTTTGGTATCATCTGATGGTGATTTTGACAATTTTCTGTTTTGTCGGAACCTGCTATTTCCTTATACCAAGGAATATACGTAATGGTCGTGAATACGATATTTTTCTTGATAAGGAAGGAAAGTGCCACACTCATCATCGTCCTTTAGAGCGTCCATTTCTTTGTGGAGGACCATGGCCTCCTGATAGGGATATATATGGCGGCATCATTCATTTTAAGTTGAGACTGGGTGGTATGTTCCGTCGAAGATTTGGAGAAATAGAGGGCATCTATGTGGGGTTTGATGAATACTGGAAATTGAGAGTCAATCATGATGGATCACTTACTATTTATAGTCGTGAGATTCAGATTGATGGTAATCCAAAGGTGCTTTTAGAGTTTGTTAAAATGCATCCAAAGCCTTTGAAATATCGTCAGTGCCTCAACGTGCAGACAGCTTAAAAGAATATATCCTCAACGTGAAAAAAGAGACTGAATAAATTTTAGTCTCTTTTTGTCTTTTTAAGCAAATTATTCCCTCTATACAATAAATCCCAACTTGCTATACTCTAAGTACCTTTGGTAATTAATGAATTAAAATTTTCTGATGCCTAATTCTGTAAAAGGTTTGAACTTCCTTCACTAGGCCGTACCATTCGATTCGTCCCGCTATGCGGGACTCACTCATGGTTTCCAGCGCTTCCAGCGCCTCCAACCACTTATTCATCAAGAATCGAATGTCTCGAGTGAGCGTAGTCGAAGGGCATTCATAACTCGGTTGGCGCAACCATTTACGTATAAATAAAATAATCGCTGAAGTTGGCGATTTTTTGATGTTTAAAATTTTTAGTAGACAATTTTTTTCAATTTGTTATACTTTTAACTGTAAATAATATATCAAGGGTGTGTAGCTCAGTTGGTTACCCACCTGCCACGCAAGGCGAGCTTGGCAGGCGTTGTAGGGAGTTGCTATACATTAAAATTATTTTTAGGACGCGTAGCTCAGCTGGTTAGAGTGCCACGTTGACATCGTGGAGGTCAGAGGTTCAAGTCCCCTCGCGTCCACCATTCGTCAGCTTATTTAGAAATTATTAAAATGTATATTTTTCTATTAATCCTTCTTTTTTTAATTTTACTGACTTTTTTCTATTCTATTTTTAGGGCGATTTCCTGGGTGCCGATGCAGAGCAAGGATTTGGAAAGATTTTTAAAATTGGCCAACATCCAAGCTGGACAAAAAGTTTATGATCTAGGATGTGGCGATGGTAAATTACTCTTTACTGCTGCCAGACAAGGAGCTAAAGCAAAGGGCTTTGAAATATCATTATTACCCTATGCTATCGCCAAAGTAAGACAGTTGTTTAATAAAACAAAAATCACGATAAAATTTAGGGACTTTTGGTGGGTTGATTTATCTGAAGCCGATGTGGTTTTCTTTTTTTTAATACCTCGTATTTACCCTAAACTCAAGAAAAAATTACAAAAAGAATTAAAACCAGGCACAAAAGTTATTGCCTATGTTTGGCCTTTTGAAGACTGGCAACCTGATCAGATAGATAAAGTCCAAAATAGACGAACCATATATCTTTATATAATTAAATAAAAACCTAAATAGTTGGGAGCTATTTTTTTTAAGTTTCTTTACAAAAGGACTATAAAATTTTATAATATAAACAAGTTGTCATTAATTTAACTCAAGAATATGGTTAAAAAGAAAAAAACCCTATCTGCTCATTCGAGTCTGAGCCTGAGGGCTCATCCCTCAGAGTCGAAGACCGACAGGCAAGAAAAAAAAGAAGAGGATCAAGAACAAGAAATTAAGTTTAGCGAAGAATCTTGGGATGATTTGGCTGGTGAAACAGATGAGTTAGAAGAAGAAGGGCAATTGTCAGTTGATGTTTATCAGGATAAAAATAACATTATTATTAAGTCTACCATTGCCGGAGTAGAGCCAGAGGACATTGATATTACTTTTGATAATGATATGATTACAATTCGGGGTAAGCGCAGAAAAGATTTAACTATTAGAGAGGAAGATTATTTTTATCAGGAATGTTATTGGGGGAGTTTTTCTCGCTCTATTATTTTGCCGGTAGATGTTATGGAAGAAAAAATTAAAGCCACCATTCGTAACGGCATTTTAACCATTAGTTTACCTAAAACAAAAAAGCAGGATATTGATATTCAGGTGGAAGACGAGAATTAATTTTTATTATGATAGTTAGAAATTTAGAATTAAAATTTGACCGTCAGGAAGACGAAAAAGTATTTTTGAAAGCCGATGCGGGTGCTGAGGTGGTGATTACTGATTATCTAGCAGATGATTTTAAAGAAAGAGATAAGAAGGTGTATTTAAGTATTGACTATAAACCACTAGTTTCTTCTGACGAGAATCAAAAAAAGATTCTCAATGAACTTTTAGATAGTGAAAAAGATGGATAAAATAAAGAATTTTTTTCTTAATATAAAACATTTCGTTATCTTAAAGTGGTCATTGCTGATAATGGCCCTTTTTATTGTGCTTTGGCTTTCGGTTTTAACGGCTAACGCTACAATTAACAGTAAATATAACGGGATTTTTCTTAAAGGCACCGAAGTAGCCGGAGTAGACATCGGTAATTTAGATTTTGAACAAGCTAAGGAGAAAATAAATCAGCGGATTGATTTTATTAGTCGTCGCGGATTTGTCTATAATACTCCGGATAAAACAGTAGTCATTTATCCTAACGTGCCGGCTATAGAATCGGCGGACACTTCCTATCCTTTGGTTTATTGGGAAATAGATAAGACCTTAGGTGCTATAGAAAAAAAACAATCCAACAATCATTTAAGTAACTTAATTAGTAAAATTAAAACATTATCCAATGGCAGTAATTTTGAGTTGCAATACAGTTGGGATCAGAAACAGCATCTGGAAATATTGATTAGTAATTTAAAAGGGTTGTTAATGGATAAAGCAGAGGCCAGTTTTGAGATCATAGATAATAGTTTAAAAGTTGTGCCGGAGCAAATTGGCCTTACTTTTGATTACCACCGAGCCATGGATGATACCGCCGAGCAAATTAAGAATTTGATTAATAAAGATATAAATTTGCAGACAGTTGAAGATCAGCCGGTGATTACGGCGGCTTTGATTAACTCCAAAAAACAGGAAATTTTATATTTTATTCAAAAGGGAGATTTTCAACTGAGTTTTGAAGGGAAAAACTGGGAAGTGCCAAATGAGATTTGGCGGACGTGGTTAAAAGTTAAAATGGGAGTCAATGGTTCTTATGTTGGTTTGGATTTGCCATTATTTGAGAAGTATTTAGAGACAGCTGAAATAAAAAATGAAGTGGAAGTATCAGTTCAAGATGCTAGATTTAAACTAGTTGACGGTCGGGTGGATGAATTTACTAATAGTCAGGACGGTCGAGTTATTAATATAGAGAACACACTCTATCTTTTAGAGCAAGCTCTTAATCAAGTTGATAGATCGAAGGTGGATTTAGCAGTTGATGTTATTGGAGCTAAAGTTAAAAATCAGGATGTTAATAATCTTGGCATTAAAGAGATTATAGGCATAGGGCATTCTAATTTTCAATATAGTCCGCCCAACAGAGTTCACAATATTGGAATAGGCGGCGACACTTTAAATGGTTTGTTGATTGCCCCGGATCAAGAATTCTCTTTGGTTACAGCTTTAGGTGAAATTGATGGGGAGCATGGCTATAAACAGGAATTGGTTATTAAGGGCAATGAAACTGTTCCAGAATATGGCGGTGGTTTATGTCAGATTGGTACCACTATGTTTCGCGGCGCCTTAAGTACGGGTTTGCCGATTATAGAACGACGCAATCATTCTTATCGGGTGTCTTATTATGAACCGGCCGGTACTGATGCTACAATTTATAATCCCTGGCCTGATTTTAAATTTTTGAATGACACTGGGCATTATATTTTGCTACAGACGCGTATTGAAGATAATGATTTATATTTTGACTTCTGGGGCACTTCGGATGGTCGCACCGCTACTACTACTAGTCCGATTATTTATAATATTGTTGCGCCACCACCAAAAAAAATAGTAAAGACAACTGATTTGCCGATTGGCCAAGAAAAATGTACTGAAAGAGCGCATAATGGAGCCGATGCTAAATTTGATTATACTGTTTATCACTCAGATGAAAATGAACCAAGGCAGGAAACTTTTTATAGCCATTATATTCCTTGGCAGGAGGTTTGTTTGCTTGGCGTGACCGAGGAAGAATTATTAGCAGAACAAGCCAGCTCTACTCCAGAAGATTTATAAAATAAAAAACCCCTTTATAACAGGGGTTTTATATTCCCAAACAACTGTGTCCAAGAAAATCATTTTCTGAAAAAATTGAGCCTGAGCCAAATTAAATCTAAAGAATGATCCCCATGCTTGTCGTGGACACAGTTGTCAGGGAACATATTTTTGTATATTTGTTTTTATTTTGGAATAAATTATGATATCATATCTTGATGTTCTTGTCAAGTCCTAATAAAATTGTTATAATAAGCTTGATTTTTATACTTATCTGTAGATCTTCCGTAGCCAGCGTATCTTGACTATAAAGTGTTTTTAAGGTAACATCAGAAGCACTTAATTTGTAAAAAATTATGGGAACTCCTACACAAAAAAGAACTAAATCATCAGCCCGACGCAGAGCTTCGCATTTTGCTTTACATAAACCAAGCATAGTGAAATGTTCAAATTGCGGCACTAGTTTATTACCGCATCGCGCTTGTCCGAAATGCGGTTATTATAAAGGGGAGAAAAAAATTACCGCCAAAGGCGGAGTAAACAAGTAATAAAGAATGGCCAATCGACATCTAGCTAGAACCATTGCCTTGCAGGCTCTTTTTGAGTGGGATTTTAATAACGGCCAGCGAGATATCAAAGAGCTGATTAGGCAAAACAAAAAAGAATTTGCTCCTGATTTTGACGATCAGGACTTTGCTTTAAATTTAGCGCAAGCAGTAATTAAAAATAAAGAAAAAATTGATGCGCTAATTGTTAAATTTGCTCCAGAATGGCCATTGGATCAGATTATCACCACTGATCGCAATGTTCTGCGGATTGGTGCCTATGAGTTGAAAATCTCTCAAGAAATTCCACCTAAGGTGGCAATTAATGAGGCTATAGAATTAGCCAAGGCCTTTGGTGGGGATTCCAGTGGTAAATTTGTTAACGGAGTTTTAGGCAGTATTTATAAAGAGATGGCTAAAAAGGGTGAGAAACAAAGCTTAGAAAGCCAAGGGATTAAAGAAATTTCATCAGGTGGTTTAATTTACCGCCAAGCTGAAGATGGTTATTATTTTGTTTTGATTTTAGATGCTTATAACAAGTGGACTTTTCCAAAGGGTCATGTAGAGCAAGGAGAAGAGTTAGAAAAGACAGCTTTGCGCGAATTAACCGAGGAAACCGGCTTGAAAAATTTGGAGGTTATTGATTATTTAGGTGAGACCCAAGTTAAGGTTCATAAGCCTGAAGAAAAACCATTTCGGAAGTTAATAAAATATTTTTTAATTAAAACCACTAATACGGAAATCCAAAAGCCGATTACAGAAGAGGTAAAAGATGTTAAGTGGTTTTCCAAAAAAGAGGCACTAGAGGCACTAGGATATGAAAATGCTAAAGATATTTTTAAAGAGGCCTTAAAAAAATTAGAGATAGAATAATAAAACCCATTAGAAATTTTAAAATTTTAATAGGAGTATAATAGCAAGATGAACAAAGTATTAGAAAATTTAGAGGAGATATTAGGGGTAAGTTTTAAAGATAAAAATTTATTAAAAATGGCCCTAGTTCATCGCTCTTATCTCAATGAGCATAAAAATTTTTTCTTAGATCATAATGAGCGTCTAGAGTTTTTAGGCGATGCGGTTTTAGAGTTGGTAGTGACAGATTATCTTTTCCAAAATTATAAAGATCCGGAAGGCACGCTCACTAACTGGCGTTCTAGTTTGGTCAATGCAGCTCGCTTGGCTGAGCAGGCGGAAGATTTAGGGTTTTATAATTTTTTATATTTGAGTCGAGGGGAAGCCAAAGACAATAATGAAAAAGCACGCCACTATATCTTAGCTAATGCCTTTGAAGCCATTGTCGGGGCTATTTATCTCGATGGAGGTTATAAAGTAGCCGAGAAATTTATTAGGAAGAATCTTATCATTCATTTAGATAAAATTATAAATGATGGCTCTTATATAGATTCTAAAAGTAGGTTTCAGGAAAAAGCGCAGGAAGTTTTAGGCCTTACTCCTTATTATAAAGTTTTATCTGAAACTGGCCCTGATCATAATAAAAAATTTGTGGTGGGTATTTATTTGGATAAGAATTTGATCGCCAAAGGTAAGGGATATAGCAAACAAGAAGCTCAAACTGATGCGGCGGCCAATGGTTTAAAAATTAAGAAATGGCAGTAGCCAACAACATTTATTTAAGTGATAAAATGTGTTAAAATATTAATGTCTTAGTCAGACATTATTTTTTTATATGTATTTAGAGAAATTAGAAATTCAAGGTTTTAAATCTTTTGCCAAACCGGCAGGGTTGGTTTTTAATCGGGAATTGACGGCCATTGTCGGCCCTAATGGTTCGGGTAAATCTAATATTACTGATGCAGTGCGATGGGTTTTAGGAGAACAAAGCACTAAAGTTTTGCGCGGGAAAAAGTCGGAGGATGTAATTTTTGCTGGTTCTGATAAAAAAGGGCGCCTAGGTTGGGCCAGAGTTGAGCTTTATCTGGATAATAGAGATCATGCGGGTGGTATTGATTATGATCAGATTATTGTGAGTCGTCGAATTGATCGCAAGGGTGAAAGTGAATATTTAATTAATAATAATAAAGTTAGATTACTGGATGTGCAGCTTTTGTTAGCTCGCGCTAATTTTGGCCAGAAAACTTATAGCGTTATTGGCCAAGGCATGATTGATTCCATTTTAACTAGGTCTTCGACTGAACGAAAAGAGTTTTTTGATGAAGCCACCGGAGTCCGACAGTTTCAAATTAAAAAAGAGCAGTCAATTAACAAGCTGACTAATACGAAAAGAAATTTAGAGCAAAGCAGTCAGATTTTTTCTGAGCTTGAGCCACGATTACGCGGCTTGACTCGTCAGGTTAATAAGTTAGAAAAACGGGAAAGACTAGAGGGTGTTCTTAAGGAATTACAGACAGAATATTATAGTTTTTTGGGTAATAATTTAAATCAAGATATTCAGGAAAATCAGAAGAAATTTGAGGGTTTACAGCAAGAGGTTTCTAATTTAAATCAACAGCTGATAGAATTACAGACGCAATTGGATAAAGGTGAGCAGACTGTTTCTCGACAGGAAAGTTTTGAGTTATTACAGAATAAATTAAGTCAACTCCAAAATGAATTAAATAGTTTACTAAAAGAAAAGACTATTTTGGAGGGTCGATCAGATTTAGAGTTAATTGCCCGGGGCCAGAGCGACTTGGTCTGGTTGAATAAGAGGATTGATGATTTGAAAAATCAAATAGATAAAAATAATTTATTATTAAGTGATAAAAAGAAGAGTTTAAGTAAGCTTAAAAAAGAACAAGCTTTATTAAAAGAAAAGCAGAAAGTTGTTTTAGATAGTTTTAGAATAGTGGAGAGAGAATTAACTAAAGCCGAGCAAGTTGATTTGTCAACAGTAGAATTATCTGGTGAATTGAATAAAATTTTTAAGGAGCAGCAGAGATTTGAGGAAGATTTTGACCAAATTCAGACACTTGAAGACTTATCTAAACTCAAAAAAGTTTGCGCTCAAATTACGAAGCTTATTGAATCGCTGTGGCAGAAATTTAGCAAAGCCGAAGCAGAAGGGAAGCATGATTTGAGCCGAGAATTTAGCCGCTTACTTAAAGGGCGAGATGACTTAACCAACCAAATTAATGATTTGCGAGTCAAGTTAGTTTTATTGGAGAATGATATTGCTCAATTGGAGTCACAGTTGAATAGGGATGACTTAGAGTTGACTAGATTGGAGTCAAATAATCAATTTTTAGACAATCTATCAAGCGGTGAGGAGTTGGTTAAGGAACAGAAAGTTTTGCAGGATCAAATTGACGTTAAAAATCAAGAGATTGAGGAGCTAAAAAAACAAATTCAGTCATTCAACAAAGAGGAGGAGGGCAAAAAGCAGGTGCTAGTGCAAGCTCAGAAAAAATTTCGTCAGGTTCAACAGGAGTTTAACCTAAAAAATAATGAACTCAACAATCTGAAAGTTGTTTTGGCTCGCTTAGAGACTAAACAGGAAGATTTAAATAAAGAAATCAAAGAAGAGTGTCTTGATTTTAAGATCAAAGACAAAGTAAGTCGGATTGATTTAGAAGAAACTCGCCAGAAAATAAATAATACTAAGAATCAATTACAGATTATCGGTGGCATTGATCAAACTGTGGTAGAAGAATATAAAGAAGTTAAAGAAAGATATGATTTTTTGAAAGAACAGACTGATGATTTGGATAAGGCAATTAATCATTTAGAAAAACTGATTAAAGATCTAGATCAGTCAATTTCCTCTCAATTTGATGCTTCGTTCCGTAACATTAATAAATTGTTTGACAAATATTTCAAAAAGTTATTTGATGGCGGTCGGGCTGAATTAATTTTAAATATTATTGAAGAAACAGCGACAGAAGATGAAAATGAAGAAGTAGAAAGCCAGGGAAATATTCCAGCTAAGCGAAGCTATGGTATTGATATTAAAGCTGTGCCGTCTGGTAAAAAATTATCTAACATCAATATGCTTTCCGGCGGAGAAAAAGCACTAACTTCCATCGCTCTGATTTGTGCTATTATCGCCAACAATCCTTCACCTTTTGTGGTCTTAGATGAGGTTGACGCCGCTCTTGATGAACACAACTCCATCCGTTTTGTCAAAATTTTAGAGGAGCTCTCTTCTAAAACACAATTTATTGCCATTACTCATAATCGGGCGACTATGCATCAGGCCAAAATAATTTATGGGGTGACTATGAATGATGATGGTATTTCAAAGCTTTTGTCTATTAATTTTGATAAGGCCGATGAATTAGCTGGTTAGCCAGAACACCCACTCTAAACCCTTTCCGGCTGTGAGGGGGTTAAGCCCCCCTGCGTTAAAGGGGTAGGATTTAAGGGTTTTAGAGCGGGTGTTTTACATTTGACAAATAATGAGTTATTGTGTTAATATCTATAATTCTTAAACAGTACTTTACAATAATTTAGAATAGAACAAAGGAGTTAATTATGGGCGCGAAAACAATTAAAGCCGGTCTGCCTTCTGGTTTTAGAGATCTGTTGCCGGAAATGGCTGCCAAAAAACGCTGGTTGATCGAACAGATCATTTATGTCTATGAGAGATTCGGATTTCTCCCTCTGGAGACCCCAATTGTGGAATTTGAGGAAACACTAACAGGTAATAATCCGGATTTCAATATGAATATTTTTCAGATCGCTGGAAGCGGAGAAAAGTTAGCCATGCGTTTTGACTTAACCGTCCCTCTGGCACGAGTAATGGCCCAATATCCTGAGCTTATCAAACCGTTTAAGCGGTATCAACTCGGTACGGTTTTGCGTGGAGAAAAAGCCCAAAGAGGTCGCTACCGTGGCTTTGATCAACTTGACTTTGATATTCTGGGGCCAGATAGCATCCTAGCTGATGTTGAAATTATTAACATCATTTACGATGTTATGATGGCTTTAGGTATTAATGATTTTCTCATTCGGGTTAATACTCGGAAAATTTTAAATGCCCTGCCTTTTTATGCTGGTTTTAATCCAGATAAACTCGTCCCGGTCCTAAGGATCATGGACAAGTTGGATAAGATTGGTTTGGGGGGAGTCATACAAGCATTAAAGGCCAAACCAGAATTCGAGGGTCACTTTGAAAATCCTGGACTTAGCCAGGAATCAGTTGATAAAATCGTTGAGTTTTTATCACTTCAGGGCGATAGCGAGGAGATTATCTCCGAGTTAGACACCTTAATGCGAGAGATTCCCGAAGCTCAAGAAGGGTTGGAGGAATTAAAGGGCCTTTATAAGTTTCTTAAGGCCACTGGAATTAATCCTAATAATTGGAAGATCGATCTTTCAGTAGCCCGTGGTTTAGACTACTATACTGGTCCGGTTTTCGAAACCATGCTGACCAAGAAACCTGAATTAGGTAGCATCTGTTCAGGCGGTCGTTTTGACGGACTTGTTAGTCGTTTCGGCAACATTGAGTTGCCGGCGACGGGCGCTTCATTCGGTATTGACCGATTAATTGATGTGCTCGGCGCATTGGGCTACTTAGATAAAATTTCTGTGATTGGATCGCAGATTCTGGTAACCTCTATTGACAAGAATCTGAGCGCAGATTATATTCAGATAGCCTCATCTTTAAGAGAAGGTGGTCTCAGGACTGAAGTTTATCTAGGCAAGGAGGATAGCTTAAGAGGACAATTGGGTTATGCCAATAAGAAGGGCATTCCATTTGTCTTAATCTATGGTAGTGATGAAGCATCATCAGGTAGGGTAAAGCTCAAAGAAATGCAGACCGGAGAACAAAAGTCAATTAGTTTAACAAACTTGGTTGCGGTAATGACCATATACTGTCAGTAGAGTGATGGGTACGTAGCTCAGTTGGCTAGAGCATCTGACTGTGAATCAGAGTGTCGTGGGTTCAAATCCCATCGTACCCCTTTGTTTAAAGGCCTGTCTACGGACGGGCCTTTTTCTTTTTGATTGACAGGAGATACTATTTTGTTAATATTGGAGCAGATAGTTCATTTAAATTCTAGCAGAGAGGAAAGTAATGAAGAAGTTAGTTTTATGCGATGTAGATAAGACCATTGTTGATGTTAAGTATCAGATAACCAGTCCCAGTTTGGCTAAAATAATAGAGAGTGTTCAAAGCGATAATCTATTAGTTGGCCTCAACTCTGATTCTCCTATGATTCGGCTGAAAAGGTTAGCTTCAGCTTGGAGAATGAATGGTCCGATTATAGCTGAATTGGGTGGGGTGGTAAATTACCACTCAGTTAGTTGGCTAAGGGACAAAGAGCTATGGGCAGCTTTTTTTAAAAAAGTACTTTTTAGAGGTTGTGAGCAGTATCCGGAAGAAAATTTACTTGCTTGTGATCCCGCGGAATTTACCAGAAGAACGACTTTAATTGATTCCTTAGATAGCTATTGGATAATTATTAATTCTTTGCGACGTGTCAGTTTTTCTTGTCATTTTCGCCGGCTGGTCAAGAGTCAGCTAATCATTGATCCTGATTTTAGTGCTACCAGAGCAGATTTCATCTTATCATTAGCTCAAGAAGAAGGTCTGACTGATATTTTAATTGATAAGAATGATGAATATGGTATTTTGGTCTTACATAATAATGGTGCCAGCAAAAAGCAAGCCCTTCCCTGGGTCAAGGAACAATTTTCCGGTTATCAGATTTATATGATTGGTGATAGTGACAGTGATTTTTTAGAAGATGAAGCAGTAGTGCAGTGTGCAGTAGGCAATGCCAAAAATAGCTACAAAAGAAATTGTCGCCCAGATCTGATAGCGCCTAACGATTGCAACATTACTCAAGGAACCGAGTATTTATTAGAGAAAATAGCTCAATTGTGAAACAAGTCTAGCTTCGTGCATAGTCCGTCTAACTGGGCGGACTTTTTTTATAGTAAAAAAGATGTTATGATTGATTATATTTGAAATTTATAGCAAAAGAAATGAGTAGAAAAATTTTAAGTTATCAGGATTTAATTCAAATAGAAGCGGGGGATAATCAAGAACCCTTAGTTAGTTTGAATAAAATTTATCCTAATATTGACTGTCAGTATGAAAAGCAAGACATGAAGTCTATTGCTGGTGAGGAAATATATGTTAGATCTTCCGTGGCCGAAAAATTGAATAAGGTTAATTTGGCTTTAAAAAAAATTAACCAAGATTATCGTTTGAAGATTGTCTATGGTTATCGTCATCCTGATATTCAAAAAAAATATTTTGATAAACGCAAAAAAGAACTGACTTTACAAAATCCTAATTTATCTCCAGAGCAAAGCAAGGGTTTAACCCATAATTTTGTAGCTGCTCCTGAAGTAGCTGGCCATGTGGTCGGTGGAGCAATTGATTTAACCATTACTTCTAGTCAGGGTGATTTGGATATGGGCACCATGATTGGTGATTTTACTGATTCGGACAAAATTAAAACCTTTGCTAAAAATATATCTCAAGCACAAAAAGAAAATCGTCAATTGCTACATGATTTAATGCTGAAAGAAAATTTTGCGCCTTTTTATGGAGAATGGTGGCATTTTTCTTACGGTGATAAAGAATGGGCCGCTTTTTACGGCCACCAAAAATCTCTTTATTCTATTTTAGATTTTAAAAAATAAAACAACCCTGTTGGCTATGGTCAACAGGGTAAGGGAATCATTGTTCAAGGCCTAGAATAAAGGCCTCTTTTTTTGGTCCAGTGCGATTGTGGGCGAAAATTATCACGCCATCTTCTTGAGCTCTTACTTCCTTATCTCCATCATAGCCAATTAATTGGCCTGCTTTAATTGGTTGGAAATCCGCAAAATTTTGTGTCAATTTAAAATTAATTTTTGTCACATAGATAAAGTTGGCATGAATGATTCTTTGCCATTGCTGTTTGGCGGGGTAAGAGGGGGCGGTTGATAGGAGTAGAGAAAGAAATATTTTGGCGGCATTTAAGGCACGACCACTGGCTTGAGGATCATAATGATAGCCGCCTTCTATACAGAGGCCTTTACCTCCCTGCCGATTAACATAATAATCAGTCCCTCCTTTTTCTATCTCATCCCAGCCGTGCGAGATTATAGGAAAAGGTAATTGACCGGCTAAGTCAAAGGAGTGTGGTTCGCAAATGATAAAAGGTATGCTTTTCTTAGAGCTGCTTGAATGGATATCTAAAAGGGCATTGTTTTTTTGAAGATAGGGCATTAATTCAAGCGCCCGCTTTCTTTCATAGGAAGCTAGTTCCAGGTTTGAGAGTAAGTTGTCCGGACGGAAAGCCCGGTTGAGATTCATTTCGATGTGGCGAAGGTCGCGAGCAATGGCCGGTAAATGAGCAAAAATTATATGCACAGTTCCCCGATGGATAATTATTTTTTTATCATCGATAAGTTTTAATATTTCCCGTAGCGCTTCCACTCTGCAAGGTTCATCGCCATGCACGCCAGCCATTATACTGACAGTTGATCCAGGTCTAGGTCAATTGAGAGTAATGATAGTAGGGTCGTTAGATAAGTGCATATTTTTTCCTGTAGTTTAGCATTATGGTTTAAAGGTGCTAGATTGAAATATTCTTTCATCAAAAATATACAATGTCAAATTTAAAAGGAACGTCTTGTTAACGTTCCTTTCTTATGGTGTAATTTGATTTTAAATCTCACCACCAATATAAATCCTTTCTGTACTTTGAGATTGTACTTCTTCAGCATGAGCCGAGACATCTTGGATTAAATCCTCGATTATTTTTCCTCCCAGCTTTTGATAAAGGGACGCCGAATTAGATCTTTTAGCAGCAGTACGCATTATGTAATGAGTGTAGCCTTTTTTTCGCGCCCATTCAAAGCGACTCTTTACCAAATCTGTGCCAATACCTTTACGTCTATGTTCGGTCGAGACGGCTATTTCAGTCATCAAACAAATCTGTTCAGGCGAAGCGGGTAGTTTATCCGCGTTATGTTTGAGAAATTCCGGAAAATTTTTATCGTGAATCCATTTATCAGCTTGCATAGCGCAACCAAAGCCAACTACGGTTCCGTTTTGAACTGCCACAACAATACAGCCATCTTTTAGATGGGGATTCCAGACATCATTAGTAACATCTTCATCGGTATAGGTTTCAAAATAAGGTGCTTCACTAAAAGCGGTCTTATAAAGATGGATAAATCCCCGATGATGCGAAGGATCAAAATCTTGATCAACCTCTAAAAATTGAATTTCAGGATGCATTAGTAATCTCCTTTTTCAGAAATAATGGAATCTTTAGTGAGTGTAATAGGTTGGCGGTTGATTTGAACAATAATCCAGGTGATCCCAAGAAACACCACCTTCTTTAGTGATGGCCATGTCACTTTCCAAAACAACCGCTGAATCAGTAAATTCAACCTGAATTGATTGGCCAGAAGGTTGGATAATGGAACTACCATTGGTGGTTTTCCCCACGGCAATTGTGCCGGATCCGCATGAAGTTTCATAGAAAAAGGAGTTGATGCCTTTTACCCAAACTACTGGGTGCATCTCAATACTGTCTGGTGATCTTGAGATCCAGCAAACTCCGACCGCATCTCTTTCAGTCAGCTTTAATTCAGAAGTGATTTGCCGGTGGATCTCTTCATAATTTTCTGGCATTTTACCTTCAATGATGACATGGACAATGCCTCCCAAGTCAACCAGATGGGCCGGTTGATTGTTAGCTGTGATAGATTTGCTCTCCACTGACATACCCTCAAAAGTGCAGACAACTTGGTAATTGTTGCCTTCCAAGTGGGTGACTTGTCCGCGTATTTTGCCGGAAAAACCGGACATGGTAAATTCTACTTCGTCGACGCCTTTAATTTGGCTAAATAAAATAGCCACAGCCCGAGCAGCATTGCCGCAGAATTCACCGCCGCTCATCTCAAAGCGATTGTCATCTGGAATCAAAAATCCGCATTGTTCTACGCCATCTGATTCTGTTTCTGACATCATCTGTCGTCCGAATTTTTCATAACCAGCTCTATCCAGAGCATAGTTAAGAATCCTGATAGCAGTGGCATTTCCGCCAGCAGCAGTGATGACGAAAAGATTGTGTTTCAATTGATGGAGTTCCATCTTTTGTCTCCTTTGTTTAGGTTGTTTAAGGGTTTTTTAGGGTACATTTTACGATATTTAGTTTAGTGACTTAATATTATTTTGTCAATAGAGATTGACTATCTTGAGTTTTTTTAGTTATACTTAAATTAATTAATTTATAATATTATGCAGACAGAAAATCAATTACAAATCGGCGAACATCCCCTGGGGATTAGGGATGTAGTCAAAATTGCTAAAAATAAAAAGATTAAAGTTGTTTTATCTAATAAGGCTAAAGACAAAATTTTAAAGTCCAGAGCAGTAGTAGAGAACATTGTGAGGGATAAAAAAGCAGTTTATGGAGTGACTACCGGTTTTGGTATGTTTAAAAATAAATTTATTGCCGCCGAGGAAGTTAAAAATCTGCAGAAAAATTTAATTCGTAGCCATGCTATTGGCACCGGAGATTATTTTTCTGAAGAAGTGGTTCGGGCGGCTATTTTAATTCGTCTAAATTCATTATCACATGGTAATTCAGGGGTTCGGCTGGAGTTAATAGAATCTTTAGTGCAATTACTTAATTCTGGTATTTATCCTTGTATTCCTGCCAAGGGTTCGGTCGGCGCTTCAGGTGATTTAGCCCCTCTATCTCACTTGGCTTTGGTGATGATGGGAGAAGGTGAAGTAATTGAAGGTGGTCAGAGAAAAAAATGCCAGTCGGTTCTGGAAAAAAATAATATTAACCCTCTGGTCTTGGAGGCCAAGGAAGGGTTAGCGATGAACAACGGTACTTCTTTTATGACCGCTATTGCTTGTTTGAATGTAACTAATGCAGAGGTTATTTCTCAATCTTATGATTTAATTTTATCTTTAAGTTTGGAAGGATTAGCTGGTACTATTACCGCCTTTGAGGAAAGAGTGCACCAATTAAGGCCTCATCAAGGACAGTTGATTTGCGCTAGTAATATTCGTCAGATCTGCCAAGGCAGTAAAATTATTGCTAGTTATAATCAACCAGAGAGAATTCAGGATTCTTATTCTTTGCGTTGTTCCCCGCAGGTACACGGTGCTTCCAAAGATGCATTAGCTTATGTGAAAAAAATTATTGAAACGGAAATAAATTCAGTAACCGATAATCCTTTAATTTTTGCCGATGATCATAATGCTCTATCAGCCGGACATTTTCACGGTCAGCCCATATCTTTAGCTATGGATTTTTTAAGTATGGCTATTTCAGAGCTGGGTAATATTTCCGAAAGACGAATAGCTAAAATGGTTGATTCCAACAATAGCGAAGGATTGCCTTCTTTCTTAATTGATAAAGACAAGGGAGGATTAAATAACGGCTATATGATTGCTCAGTATACGGCCGCTGCTTTGGTCGCAGAAAATAAAGTTTTGGCCCATCCGGTTTGTATTGATTCTATTCCTACTTCAGCCAATCAGGAAGATCATGTTAGTTTTGGTACCATTGCCGCTCGTCAATGTCAGGAAATTATTAATAATGTTTTTGATATTTTAACCATTGAAGCTATGTTAGCCGCTCAAGCGGTGGAATATAGAGGAGAGCAAGATATGGCCGCTGGCACTAGATTAGTCCATGATTGTATTCGTGAAAAAGTGCCTCATTTGGAAGACGATAGAATCTTATATCTTGATTTAGAATCTTTGCGTCCTGACTTTAAAGAAGGTCGGATATTGGAAATTTATCAAAGTAAATTTGGCAACTTACTTTAATTGAGGGATATAAAAACTCCCACCAAAAGGCGGGAGTTTAAAGTTTATAAATATTTATTCACCGTAAACACCTTTAAGTAAATCAGGATCTTTTCCTGTACTGCGCATATAATGCAAATTGATATTTCGTACATTTTCACAGGTATCTCTTTGTTTATCTAGCCCAGTTTCTTTTAACATTTCAATAAAAGCTTCAAAGTCTTTGATAAAACAAGCGCCACCAGCTCCTCTGCCGCCTTGGTGTAAAACATCTAAATGAGAATAACCAATGCGTGGGTCTTTAGCTAAAGCTTCTCTGATGGTGGCATAATCTATCTTTTCATGTTGTTCAATTAAATCATATAAAATATTCATAAAGACTACTTTGAAATAGAACCAACAGTTGCCACCGTATTTAATCAATTCTGCATTTTCTGCTTGAGTGATTAATTCATAAGGCGCCTTAGGAAAAACTTTCATTACTGTCTTTGCTTTTTCAACCAGTTCAGGATTATTAATATCTTCTATACCTAAAATATTTCGGCTGGGAGTTCTAACGTCATTGGCGGCAGTAAAAGCTGTTAAGAATTCGGGAGAATGCATAATATCAATGTCCGGATACATTTCGTTTAATCTGGCGGTAGTTCCTAATTTAATAGTTGATTTAACAACAGCTATTTTATTTTTCCCAACTAAATTCAAAACTTTTTCGACAATGCTGCTGTCAAATCCTTGAGGTGTAGTTGGTGTAGGCACGGCTACAACGACAATATCACAGTCTTTCAGCTTATCTTTATTTTGGATAAATTTGTCAGTATCATCATATCTAATAATATCATATCCTCTTTCTTCAATGACATCGGCGTAGTTTTTGCCGACATAACCTTGTCCAATAAAGCCAATAGTTAAATTTTGATCCATTTTTTTAGTTTAATTTTAGAAAAATTTTAAAGCACCTAAAGTGCTTATTTTACGGTAGTATTTTTATCTGTTGCTCATTATATCCCAACAGCAAGCCAGTGTCAATAGCAGCTGCGTGAGGCATACCGACCCCCAAGGTTTTGATACTAGGCAAGTTCTATTTTCTTGACAAAACATAGTAAATGTAGTAGCATAAAATTCACTAAAAACATTTTAACCATTTAATTTAAGGGCAGATATGCTAGCTATCAGATTAGCGCGAATAGGTCGGAAGAAAAGACCCATGTATCGGGTAGTTGTTTCCGAAAAAACCAAGGATATGTATGGTGATTGTTTAGAAATATTAGGTGATTATAATCCTCATACTAAAAAAATGATTTTAAAAGCCGAGCGGGTGGAACATTGGCTGTCCGTAGGAGCTCAACCTTCTAACACAGTTCATAATTTACTGATCAAAGAGGGTCTTTTAAAAGATGTAAAAAAAGCGAAATCAGTTTCTATTAGTCAGAAAAGGAAAGATAAAAAAGATAAAAAAGAAAGTAAAAAATCAGAAGCCAAGGCCGAAGATAGTAAGGTTGAAGATGAAAGAGTTAAACCAGAGGACACAAAGGAAGATAAGGTGGAAAAATCTGAAGTTAAAGAAGAAAAAGTTGAAGAATCAACAAAAGATATTCCAATTAAAGACGAGCCAGAAGAAAAGAAAAAATAGCTTTTGCATTTTAATCTTTTAAAATATAACTGACTATCATTTGACCTTGATAATAAATTATTATATACTTGCTTAAGTTGTTTCTGTTAAAGAAAATAACTTATAAGATAAATCATTAACCAAAAAGACATGCAAGACAAAGAATTTTTAGAAACAATTGTTAAAGAACTAGTTGATAAACCGGAAGACGTGGTAGTTGAACGGGAAATCGACGAAAGAGGCGTACTTTTGACCTTAAAAGTCAACCCAGAAGAGATGGGTAAAATTATTGGCAAACAAGGTCAGACTGCTAGATCTCTTCGCACCCTTTTAAGGATTGTCGGCAATAAAAACAATTCTTACGTTAACTTAAAAGTTTACGAACCGGAAAAGGAAGGTCGGGCTCCTAGAGCTGAAAAAAGCACATCTGAAAGTTCTGACGTTGACGATCTAAAATTATAAACTATTATATTTTAAAGCCCCCCGCAATGCGGGGGGCTTTATTTTAATTAAATTTTGTAGTATCTTAAAGTTAATATAAATAATAATAAAAAATTTATTAAATTAAAACTCCAAAAAACAGTTAGAGTCAAACCAATAAAACCATTTGACTTTGACTCCACCTTTTATAAACCAGATCATTTTACCTCCAGTGATAATCTATGGAAATCTGGTATTCGCTGGCAGACTTGGAATTGGCAAAAAACACCATTAGGGTTAAAGTTTATCAATAAAGGCAAGATTATCGATCCCTTGGTAGAAGTAAAGATTTATGCACATAAAAAATTAAGCGGAAGTTTTATTAATAGTCTAATAAATGAAGTTGAATATGCCTATAATTTTAAGCTTGATTTGAAGGGTTTTTACAAGCAGTTTAAAGGCGATAAACTTTTAGGGCCGATTATTACAAAATGGCGAGGCATGCGTCCGGGGCACCCTAGTTCATTGTTTGAATATTTAATTATAGGCATAGTTTTACAAAACGCTTCTATTAAAAGATCTGCCCAAATGTTTCAGACCTTGCTTGAAAATTACGGACAGTTACTTGAATTTGATAATAAAAAATTATGGTGTTTTTGGAATCCTGGGGCATTACAAAAAGTTAGTGATAAGAAATTACGCGCTCTTAAGGTAGGGTATCGATCCAAGTCAATCAAAAAAATTGATAGTCAGTTTGCAAAGGGGTTGATTAATGAAACAGAGCTGAGAAAACAAAGCAGAGAAACACAAATGAATGAACTTTTAAAACTTTATGGAGTTGGTCCAGCAACGGTGTGGTATATTTTATTTGATGTTTTTCACCACTGGGATTTTTTTAATCATATTTCGCCATGGGAGCAAAAAATCTATTCTAAGTTATTTTTTAATAAAGATCCGGAAAATCCAGTAGCTATTAAAAAACTTTTGAAATATTTTGAAAAATTTGGACAATATAAACAATTAGCAGTTCATTATATTTGGGAGGATTTATTTTGGAGAAGAAGAAATGAGAACATACCTTGGCTGGAAAAAGAAACTCGTCTTTAATTTTGTCCTACGGAATTTAAATAAAATAAAAAATGCCTCAGATATCAAATCGAGCTGATAAAATTCAGGAGTCTCCTATTAGGAAATTTATTCCTTTTGCCAAAGAAGCCAAACAAAAAGGCGTTCAGGTTTATCATTTAAACATCGGCCAGCCCGATATTGAAACTCCACCAGAATTTTGGCAGGCCATTCAAAATTATTCTAGTAAAGTTTTGGCCTATGGTGATTCTCAAGGAGAAAAAGAATATTTAGAAGTGCTAGCTAGTTATTATCAGAGAAATAATCTGGTCATAGAGCCGGAGCATATTGTAGCCACTACTGGTGGTTCAGAAGCAATTTTGTTTTCTTTTTTATTAATTACTGATCCTGGTGATAATATTATTGTCTTTGAGCCTTTTTACACAAATTACAATGGTCTGGCTACTCAAGCAGGAATTAATTTAATTCCTATTGAAACTAAAGTTGAGGATGGGTTTCATTTACCGCCACGCGAAGTTATTGAAAAAGCTATTAATTCTAAGACTAGGGGCATTATAATCTGTAATCCAAATAATCCTACAGGTACAGTTTTTACTAGAAGCGAAATGCAGATGTTAGTGGATTTAATTCGTGATCATAAGATCTTTATTATTTCTGACGAAGCTTATCGCGAATTTGTTTTTGAAGGCGAACCGATTTCCATTTTTGATTTTCCAGGCGTAGATGATCTGACAATAATGGCTGATTCAATCAGTAAAAGATTTTCTGTTTGCGGGGCCCGTATAGGTAATTTAGTAGTTAAAAATAAAAAGATTCACAGTGCCGCTATTAAGTTAGGGCAAGCAAGATTATCTGCGCCAGTGTTAGAGCAATTTGGTGCCGTGGCTGCTTTGGGATTAGGATCAAATTATTTACCAGAAATTATCAGTGAATATAAAAAGCGACGCGACATTGTTTTTGAGGGAGTGATGAATATTAAGGGCGTGGTTTGTCAAAAGCCAGCCGGAGCATTTTATGCGATGGTTAAACTGCCGATTTCCAACGCTGAGAATTTTGTTAAATTTATGTTAACAGAATTTTCTGTAGACAATAAAACAGTAATGGTGGCGCCGGGCGCAGGATTTTATGCCACGCCAGGCAAAGGCCTTGATGAATGTCGTATCGCCTATGTCCTTAATACAGATGATTTAATTGACGCTATGAAAATATTAAAACTTGGCATTGAAGCATTTAATAATCAATAATATGAAATTTGATATTTTAACAATTTTTCCTAATAGTTTAGATAGTTATTTTAATTCTTCTATTTTAGCTAAGGCCCAAAAGAAAAAATTAATTACTATCAAGACTCATGATATTCGTGATCAAGCCACTGATAAAAGAAAAACAGTGGACGACACTCCTTATGGTGGTGGTCCAGGCATGGTTATTCAAATAGAACCGGTCTATAAAACTTTAAAAAAAATTTATAAAACAAAAAGCAAAAACACGCAAGTAATTTTATTATCTCCTCAAGGCAAAATACTAGATCAAAATAAAATTAAGCAATTAGCTAAATACAAAAGATTGATTCTAATTGCCGGACATTATGAATCCATTGATGCCCGTATTGATAAATTTGTTGATCAAAAAATTTCTTTGGGAAATTTTGTTCTCACCGGAGGTGAGCTGGCGGCAGCCTGTGTAGTAGATTCTGTAGCTAGATTGGCGCCAGGCGTAGTAGGCAAAACAGAATCAGTGCAGGAAGAATCTTTTTCTGAATATAACAAGCAAACTAAAGAATTTAACATTGAATATCCTCAATATACTCGACCTGAAGAATTTAGGGGATTAAAAGTCCCAAAAGTGCTTTTATCTGGCAATCATGGGGAAATAAAAAAATGGCGAAGTAAACAAACTAAACAAAGAAAATAGTTATTATTTATAATTTTAAATATTTGCAAGGTACCGTTTTTTTAGACACCAATTCTATGAAACGAATTAGTTATACTATTTAGTTGTTTGTTAAGGATAAAACATTGGGCATATTCAACTGGTGCCATATCCAGAGCAGAGTGAATTCTAGAATGGTTGTAGTAATATATCTGTTGGTAGATATTATATACCAGCTCTCCTAAACTAACAAATCTATTAGGATCTCCTAAATCTATCTTAAACTTGTCGTAAAAGGATTCTTGGTAACCGTTTTCCCAAGGCGAGCCAGGGTTAGACATTGATTGCTTGATTCCTAATCTAGTACAGATAGCAGAGTAATCCCTGCTGGCATACTCACTGCCTTGGTCTGAGTGGATAATCTTAGGGATATTATTATTAGACACTGCCATCATCAGAGCGTTAATTACCAGTTGAACGCTGTGATTTAATAATACACTAAAGCCAACTATCTGTCTGGTGTAAAGGTCAAGTATTGTCGCCAGATATACCCACTTATTATTATACTTGGCTATATGGGTAAAGTCAGAAGCCCAAATATGGTTAGGGTATTCAGGGTAGTTAGATAACAATAGATTATTAAATATCTTATCTTTTTTAGCCTTAATATATTTAAATTTCTTATCTTTTCTCCTATATGGCTTAATACCATATATCTTCATTACTCGTAGTACTCTGTTTTTGCCTACACCCAAGTGTTTGGCTAGTTTTTTATGGCCATAACTGGGATTATTTCTTAAAGTTTTTTCTATCTCTGTTTTGAGCAACCAATCTTTCTTAGGCTGTAGATGATCGTAGTAGAGAAGTTGTCTGGATACGCCTAGCATTTTAGCCAATGTTTTTTTATTATCTTTATCCACTGCTAGCTCTTTTTTTGGGATTGAGATAGTTTAACAGTTATTTCTCCCACCAGCTCTAAAAGCATTTGTTTTTCTTTTTTAAGCTTGGCTACTTCATGCCAGCTGGGTAGAGAGTTTACTCCTTTGGCTAGCCAGTTGTATATTGTTTTGGGATTAAGGCCATGATCTTCAGCCGCTCTACGTGTTTTTTAAAGCGCCCATATTTATATGGGCGCTTTTTCCTTTGCCCTTGACAATTCCATCATTTTCCTTTAGTATAATAGAGCATTTAAATATTAAACTAATATTAAAAGCAAACGTAGCTAATTAAAAATTTGAGAGTTGCACTTAAGGAAAGACAGAAGCGTCTTAATTTATAGGACATTCCTGTTTTTTCTTAAATTTCGAAAATGTTATTTAACAATAAAATATCATAAATTGACAACTTGGAAGTGATGAGCTTTTAGTCAATTTACTTTGAATTTTTTATTTTTATTGAGTCACAAGACTCAAATTCTATATTTTTCGAGCTTAGCTCGATTTTATTTAAGAGTTTGATCCTGGCTCAGGGTGAACGCTAGCGGCATGTTTAAGGCATGCAAGTCGAAAGCCGCTTTTGGCGGCTTGGCAAACGGGAGAGTAACACATTGGTAACCTATCTCTATCTTGGGCATAACCCAGAGAAATCTGGGATAATTCCCAATATTCATGGGGGGACACAAGTCATTCCCATGTAAAGATTTATCGGATAGAGAGGGGCCTATGTCCCATCAGCTTGTTGGTAAGGTAATGGCTTACCAAGGCAACGACGGGTAGTGGGTGTGAGAGCATGACCCGCCTCACTGGGACTGAGATACTGCCCAGACTCCTACGGGAGGCTGCAGTCAAGAATCTTCCTCAATGGACGAAAGTCTGAAGGAGCAATGCCGCGTGGTTGATGAAGCTTTTCGGAGTGTAAAAACCTTTTATCAGGGACGAATTTGTGACGGTACCTGATGAATAAGTCACTGCTAACTTCGTGCCAGCAGCAGCGGTAATACGAAGGTGGCAAGCGTTACCCGGATTGATTGGGCGTAAAGCGTCCGCAGATGGTTTAGAAAGTCTTTAGTTAAATCTTGAGGCTCAACCTCAAGACTGCTGGAGATACTTTTAAACTTGAGACTGGGAGAGGTAAGCGGAATTGCCGGTGTAGTAGTAAAATGCGTTGATATCGGCAGGAACATCAAAAGCGAAGGCAGCTTACTAGCACAGATCTGACATTCAGGGACGAAAGCGTGGGTAGCGAATGGGATTAGATACCCCAGTAGTCCACGCCGTAAACTTTGGGTACTAAGCATTGGAAGTATCGACCCTTCCAGTGCTGTTTAATTAAGCTAACGCCTTAAGTACCCCGCCTGGGAAGTACGGCCGCAAGGCTAAAACTCAAAGGAATTGACGGGAGCCCGCACAAGCGGTGGAGCATGTGGTTTAATTCGATGATAAGCGAGAAACCTCACCAAGACTTGACATATAGCTGCAAACTCTAGGAAACTAGAGCTTCTTCGAGAGTGCTATACAGGTGCTGCATGGTTGTCGTCAGCTCGTGTCGTGAGATGTTGGGTTAAGTCCCTTAACGAGCGCAACCCTTGTCCTATGTTAAATGATCATAGGAGACTGCCCCGGTTTAACGGGGAGGAAGGTGAGGATGACGTCAAATCAGCATGGCTCTTACGTCTTGGGCTACACACGTGCTACAATGGCCAGTACAATGGGTCGCAAAATCGCAAGATGAAGCCAATCCCATTAAAACTGGTCTCAGTTCGGATTGGGGTCTGCAACTCGACCCCATGAAGTTGGAATCGCTAGTAAACGCTGATCAGCTACGCAGCGTTGAATACGTTCTCGGGCTTTGTACACACCGCCCGTCACACCAAGAGAGTCGGTAACACCCGAAGGCTGACATTAGTTGGACGAAGGTGAGATCGATGATAGGGGTGAAGTCGTAACAAGGCATCCGTAGCGGAAGCTGTGGATGGATCACCTCCTTTCTAAGGAGTATAATAAGGATAATATTTTATTATCCTGTCGATATTTACTTGATTTATCAAGTAGATGATTTTGGCTAAAAGCTGTCACTTCTAAGTTGTTAAAATAAAAAACCGCCAACTTTGATTCGGCGATTTTTTATTTGAGAATTTTAATAAATAAAAAAATAAACTATTATTTACATATAATCTAATTTTAGCTATGATATCAACATGAAAGAAAATAAATATAATTTTCCAAGTCAAGATATTTTAAAAGCTTTTGGTGTTTCAGGAGAACCAGTTCGTTTAACTGATGGCCAAGGCACATGCTATCGCACTGATGATATTGTATTGAAATATAGTTGAAGCATCATGGATAGCGGATATATATAATAATCTTGTTAGTGATAAATTTCGTGCTCCTAAGCCAATTTCTACTAAAGATGGTTCGTGGGTTTTTAATGGATGGACAGTAAATAGGTTTGTTGAAGGAAAACATGAGGATGGCAACTATACCGAGGCTATCAAAATAAGCAAAATATTTCACAAAGCTTTAATTGGGATATCAAAGCCCACATTTTTTGAAAAAAGGAAGGATGTATGGTCAGTTGCAGATAAAATTGCTTGGGGAGAACTACCACTTCCTGATTTTGAACTAACAAATAAACCTCTACAAAGAATATTTAGTCTTCTCAAAAAAATTACCTGCCAAACCAGCTTATTCATGGTGATTGGGGCACTGAAATATATTATTTAGTAGTAAGCTTACGCCTGCAATAATTGATTTTAGTCCGTATTGGAGGTCTGCAGACTTTGCAATCGCTATAATGGTTATTGACGCGCTTGTGTACGAAGGCACTGATGAATCAATTATTGATCTATGTAAAGATATCCAAGACATTGATCAATTGTTTCTTAGAGCCTTAGTAAGACGAATATGTGAATATATTGATCATCAAAATCATATAGAAAACACACAAAATCGTTCGGGGGATATTATTAAGCATTTAAAACTCATAGATATTATTGTGGGGAGGGCAGAATGACTAAAGTTTTGTGTTAAATAAAATTATTTTAGAGAATTTTTAAAATCTAAGGATAAAATTGGAGAGGATCAACCCAGTTTTTTAATTCGTCTTGAGTCTGGACATAACCGCGTAAATTTAAATCATCTTTAGTGTAAATCGCAAAATGAAGATGTTTTCTTTCACCATCGGTTTCGTTGGTTTTATTTTTGCCTAAAATTCCAATTTGTTCTTTTTTTTGAATTTGGCCATTGACTATTGGTAGTGAATCAGGATTAAGATGACCATAAATCACTAGATAATCTTTATTTTCAATATTATGTTTAATAACAACGACGCCACCGTAGCCATTGACCCAATCAGCGAAAATTATTTGACCGTCGGTGATGGTAAAAACAGGCACATCTGAATTAACATCTTCATATTCCACATCAACCCCGGTGTGAAAACCTTGAAATCTTTCTGGTTGGATCGGTGAATTTTCCGGAGTGATATATATACCAAAAGGTTTTTTAGTGATCCGTGTTTTAAATTCTGTAACCGGTTCTACTAAAATTTTTTCAGCAATCTTATCTTCTATTATTATATTAACTGGGCAGGTTTCAGTTTGGTTACAATTATCAAAAATGTTTTTTTGGCAACCAGATAATATTATTATAGTAATAATTAAAAATAAATAAAATTTCATAATTTAATTATTCTTTTCGATGATTAACTAAGAAAATATGCAGTATCAGAATAATAATAAAAGGAATGGCTAACCAACTATGTAGTTGAAAAGCTAAGCTTTTATTTAACCAGCCAAAAGTGATTTTTTCAATTGTTTGAAATTTGGTTATACCAAAACCGGAGATAATTAAAATAATTGAAGCAATTAATAATAGCCAGTGAATAATTTTTTTTAAAATTTTCATATTTTTTAATCTAAAAATGATTGATCTAAGTTACCGCTATCTGAATAGCCCCGCTGTTCCCAGTAACCCTGAAGATTTTCATCAGCTGAAAATTCAATTTCTGTAATCCACTTGATCCATTTATAGCCCCACTTACTTTCCGCCACTAATTGAAATGGAAACCCTCGCTCTGGCGGTAAAACAGTGTCATTCATTTTGTAGGCCATTAAAATATCATGATCATCAAAATAACTTAGAGGGAAAGAAGTTGAATAGCCATCAACGGCTCTAAAAATTATAGTTTTAACTTGGTCCGTTGGTTTAACTTGATCAAATAAATCACGAAGCACAATCCCTTCCCAGAGGATAGTAACACTCCAGCCCTCAACACAATTCAATTTAACAACTTTTTTCTGGCTGGGAAAATTATTGATTATTTCATCATAGGTAAAACTTTCTGGATTCTCTACTAGGCCCTTTATTTCTAGCTGATAGCTATTTTTATTAATATATTGGGGGCCTTTAATAGAATTTTCTCGAAAATCATTTATGGAAGACAAATCTTGACCTTCATATTCATTAATTTCTATAATATCTAGATGGCTTGAGTTATATATCGTAGAAAAATAATAGCTTAAACCGACGATCATGATCAAGCTAACAATAATTAAAAGAATATTATTTGATTTTATTTTGTTGTTCATTTTTTCTTTTTTTAAATTTAAACAAATTGAATTGATGCAGTAACGTTGGCCGGTTTGAGTAGGTCCGTCATTAAAAACATGGCCTAAATGTGAGCCACATTTAGCACAAACCACTTCAGTTCTCTGCACGCCATGGCTATTATCAGGAATAAGCTTAATGGCTTTGGGGATAGCTTGATCAAAGCTGGGCCAACCAGTCTCAGAATCAAATTTGGTATCGGAAGAGAAAAGATCTGCTCCGCAGGCCGCGCAACTATATTTACCTTTATCTTTAGTTTGATAATACTGACCAGAAAAAGCTGCTTCTGTGCCTTTCTGGCGTAGGATTTGATATTGTTCAGGAGTTAATTCATTTTTCCATTTATCTTCTGACATAATTTAAAGATGACAATTTTTTAAACCTTTTTTATAAAGATATTTCTGGTGATATTCTTCGGCTGGATAAAATTTTGCAGCTGGTAAAATTTTGGTGATTATTTTATTTGTATATTTTTTTGATTGTTCTAATAATTTTTTGGATTTTTCAGCCAGCTGTTTTTGCTGGTCAGTAGAGTAGAAAATAGCCGAGCGATACTGGCTACCAATATCAGGTCCCCGGCGGTTATAAGTGGTGGGATTATGATTTTGCCAGAAAATATCTAATAATTTTTTGTAAGCAATCATTTGGGAATCAAAATCAATTTTGACAGCTTCGGCATGGCCGGTCTGATCAGAACAGACAGTCTCATAACTTGGTTGTTTAGTATGCCCGCCTGTATAGCCGACTGTGGTTTTTAAAACTCCTTTTGTAGCACGAAATAATTCTTCTACTCCCCAAAAACAACCAGCAGCAAAGATAGCAGTTTCAATTTTTCTATTATCTTCTTTCATGATTTTAGTATAGCAGACAAAGTTTAAGATTAGAAGCTAAATAAAAGATAAGCTATTAAATTTAGAGATGAGTTTGAAGAATTTTATGTACAAAAAGGCCGCGTAATTTTGAATCACGCAGCCAATTCATTTAAATATACCTTTCTTTAGGGAGTGTTAGTGGCGAAGCTTCAATTCCGGCAATTAATTCTTCCGTCAATTCTGCAACGGATATAATCCTATCAATGCGCCAGCCATTGGCTCCAATAAAAATTAACGAATCTTCAAGTGCTCCTTTCTGAGTACTTTTTAAAGCATGGGCAATGCAAAACCCCGCTTTCTTAACCTTACAGGTGGTAATACAACGATAAGGGCAACGTATTGCAACTTCATTTTTCTCAGCTTTAATGACAACTTCATTACGCACAACACGACCAGGTAATCCCACTGGCGAATCAATAATAACGATGTCTTCTGCTTTAAGGTCAATTAAGGATTGCTTATGATTATCCTTAGCTGGACATTCATAAGTGGCAAGATAACGTGTGCCTAATTGCGCACCAGAGGCGCCAAGAGATAAAAAGCGTGCAATATCAGCACCAGACCAAATGCCACCTGCCGCAATAACCGGTATCTTCCGACCAAGAATCTGTTCGTAGGGACGAATAGCCTCTAACAATTCACCTAAGATAATCTCCAAAGAATACTTCTCCGGATGAAGAATTTGTTCTCGAGTTAAACCAATATGGCCACCAGCCAGAGGACCTTCTAAAATAAAAGCATCCGGCGCAATAAAAGTGCCTCCATCCAATGGGTAACGTCTTTGCCACATTCTGAGAATTAATACAGCGGCGTCTGCTGAGCTGACAATTGGTACTTTATTAACACTGGGATCATCAACTATCTCTGGCAACTTATTAGGCAGGCCAGCACCATAAACAATCATTTTAATGCCTTTATCAACGGCAGCTTTAATCAGACTGGGCGTGTTACTTAATTTACCCATAACATTAATTGCTAAAAGTTCGGCCAAATGATCATCGGCTGATCTCTGGAAGCGTTCGATCTCTTCTATAAACGCTTCTTTTGAAGCATCCTCATAAGTACGTACGTTAACATCGAATTCGCAGAGTCCTATAGAAGACATGGTCGCAAAGCAACCATTTTTAAGTACAGCCAATGGTAAATCACCATTTGATAAGCCCACTCCCATAGCACCGCAACCAAAGGGATTTTTAAATACCATATTATTACCAATTTTTAATTGAGGAATTTTCACATTAAACTTCCTTTCAGGATTTTAAAGTTCAAACTTATTTAATTAAGATTTCATAGATAATTTTGCAACAAATAACTTTTATTGTCAATAATATTAAACAAAATTGCAATCTTTAGGGGTTGACTATCGCTGCCTTTTGATAGTTTAATAGTTGGGGCAATTCATTAATTTTAGAGATATTACCCTTGTCAAAAACCATTTTTTCTGGTATTATCTTTTCTGTTGTTGTATATTTATATATAGTTAATAATTTATTTAAGGGTAGGTAATTGGTCATCCGTGTAAGCGGGGCCACGCCATAATAAAATTAAACTAGGGCAAGCTGACTGTTGGGCATGTAGCTCAGCTGGTCAGAGCACTACACTGATAATGTAGGGGTCGACTTTTAAATACATGTGAGCCCATACTAGCGGGCATGTAGCTCAGCTGGTCAGAGCACTACACTGATAATGTAGGGGTCGGAGGTTCAAGTCCTCCCATGCCCACCAGTGTGGACTCATATCATTGAGAGGTTTCCCGCAAAGCGGGATCCGCTTGTGGCGGGTAAGTCCTCTCATGCCCAACAGTCAGCTTGCCTTAAAAATATGAACCTAAAAGATTTATAAAAATTAATTTTGGATTTAGCCCAAGAAAAAAATTGGGGTACTAAGCCAGATGAGATTATCTTTGGTGAAAAATTAGCTTTATTACATGCTGAAATTTCAGAGGTATTAGAGGCATATAGGAAGGGGAAAATGAAAGGCAGAGATAGTGTAGCCGAAGAGTTAGGAGATGTTGTTTTGAGAGCATTGCATCTGGCTGGAATATTTGATATAGATTTAGAAAAAGAGATTGGAGCAAAGATCAGTTTTACATTGATAGAGATAAAAGAAACAAGAAAAATAGAAAATAAAATTAATTATCAAGCCACGGTAGCTTCCCTCGACTTCGCTCGGGACAGGCAGTGGTAAAAATATTTGAAATCAGGCATTGGCAAGGAATATTAAAATATATTATTAACTTGCCACGGTAGCTCAGTGGTAGAGCAGAGGACTGAAAATCCTTGTGTCGGTGGTTCAATTCCGCCCCGTGGCACCAACCTATGCTCCTATCGGAGCTTCGGTTGGCATGGCCACTTTCTATTAATAAGCGGGCTGTGCCCGACGAAGCTCGGAGCAAAGCGTAGAGCGTAGTCGGGGTGTGGCGCAGTTGGCTAGCGCGCGTCGTTTGGGACGATGAGGCCGCGAGTTCGAGTCTCGCCACCCCGACCATTAGCGGGTATAGTATAATGGTTTATTATGTCAGCCTTCCAAGCTGAAGATAGGGGTTCGATTCCCCTTACCCGCTCCAGCCCTTATCAGTTGGTAAGGGGTAGCCTATCGGAACTAATTCGCCATAATAGGTGTATTTTTGTATTAGGAGTATTAAAAAACCTCAATTTTAAATTGAGGTTTTAATATTAAAGTACTTTTCAGGATCTAGGCCTTTTGAATCAAATACAATGTTTGGATTAATATTTGCTATTTCCATCTGTAAATAACAGATTTGTCGAATGATATCATCTTCGGTAACACTACAAAACTTGTTAAAATATAAAGTCGAGCAAGATAAAGGATTGTAGAATTCACCTTGATGACGAATCGGCAAGCTACTATTGCAAGCATCGTAAAACCGTTCAAAGGCTTTTGACCCAATAGTAATTAATAAAGGAGAAACTGTAACGGTAACAATATGATTGCCATATTTTTCTATTATTCTTAGAAGCTTTTCACCATCACGACGCATTGATTCTGTACTTTCATTCGGCAAACCCAAAATAAAAGTAAGAATCATATCGACGTTATTTTTAGCAAGAATATCAATGGCACGATAATTGTCATCGGTGTTAGTTTTTCCTTTACCAGAAGATTCTACTCTAGTTAAAGACTCAATGCCGATTGCTGTCCAAGCATTTAATCTATGTAAGTACCCAGTAATTTCATCATTGACTTGAGTAGCATTGATAAATACTTTTTGAATAGTATTTTTGAAATTGTCTGGCCTTGCCTCAACAAATCGTTGAAATTGTTTTGGTTTTCGGGCAATTGTATCCGCTGTGTTATAGAACTTATGTATACCATGCTGTAAAGGAATTTCCAGCTCTTGCCAGACTAGATTTTCATCGCGAAAACCAATCCCTTTCTTTTGCCTTGAGCAAAAAAAACATCTTTTGTTGGCTAAATGACAATCACTTCCCCATAGAATACTGACTCCAGCGTGTTTTGATAATTCAAACAATAAAAAATAATTAACAGAGATTTTTTGAAAATCCAAAAGCAAATGTTGAATAGCAGGAATAATCTCTTTGGTGAATAGATTGGGCAATTCTTGTTGTAGCCCATCATTAACTAGGCAACAAATCAAGCTTTCAGCATTACCCACTACTGCCGCATCAACTGCTGATAAATTAGCATAATGACTAGCACTAAGTTCTGTGACTTCTGGACCGCCAACGATAACTGTACAACCTAACGACTTAAGCCAAACAGCTAACTTTAAAGAGTTAAAAACATTACCAGCAGATAAAGTTAAACTTGCCAAAGGACTATTACTAGCCCCAATTAAAGATAAAATGTCATTTTTGACATCCTCTTCACTGGAAATTTCCAGATTATATACCCTAGCTGGTATTTCATTGATCTGATTCACCTTAGTAGCCAAAACTAACTGTCCTAAGGGAGCAGCCATTTTAGCCGAAGACAAAGAATGCATTTCTCCGTTGGACAGTATGCCAATATAACAATCAAATGTGTTTTTCATTTCATCGTCTCCTTATTTGAGTTGTAATGTACAAACTATTAATTTAAAAAAATATATCAAAAACTAATAATAGTCTATATTTTTAGACATATTTGTCTAAAATAGACAAAACATTGACAAAATAGTATTAAAAACGTATATTTATATTGTTATAATTTATAGACAATTTATTATGGAAACTAAAGAATTACTAGAAAAACTAGGTTTTAGTAATAAAAAAGCAAAGATTTATTTGACTTGTTTAGAATTAAGTTCTGCTACGGCTAAGCAAATTGCAAAAAAATCAGACATAGTGCGTACAACCACCTATAAAATACTAGATGAATTAACTAATGATGGTTTAATTGAAATAGATTTAAAGCATAAAACAAAAAATTATGTTGCTTTAGACCCTAATAAAATTATTAATTTGTTTGAAGAAAAGAAAAAAACAGCGGAGAGCTGTTTACCTGATTTATTAGAGCATTTCTCATCTACTAAATTTAAACCTAAAATAACATTTTATGATGGTGAAAACGGTATTAAAAAAGTATTCGAAGATATTTTGAATTACCAAGATATAGTTATTTATACATTTTCACCAATTGTAAATGTATTAGAACGTTTTGGTAGGGTTTATGCTAGACATTTTATTGAGAAAAGACGAGATAGGAAAATTATAAGGAAAAATTTACGACAGTTAACTGATAAATCTGAAGAAAAAAGAGATTGGGAGTTTTTTGCTTCAGATAAAATGGTTTTAAGAGAGGTAAAATTTTTACCAAAAAGTTTTGAGTTTTCAACTTTAATTCAAATTTATGATAATAAAATATCAGTTATATCTTCCGAAAAAGAAAACTTTGGTTTTATTATTGAAAGTAAAGAATTAGCATCTTTTATGAAACAAGTATTTAATCTACTCTGGGCAACAGCTAAAAATAGTTAACTTATTAATTAAAATGATTATGAGAGATACTATAAATTAAGTATAAAAAATTCACTATAATCAGATTGAAAATAAGTTCTGATAGAAGATATTGTCCAGCTCCAGCATTTGCCAGGAGCCAAGGTAGACTATCGGAACTAAAGAAATAAAAAAACACCCACAGGGGTTGTTTTTATTATATTTGAATTTTTCACCGCCGCTTGCTAAGATGATCTTATGGCTATTAACACTTCACCTTTAGCTGATAGAATAAGACCTCGTGATTTGGAGGATTTTTTGGGTCAGGACAAGATTGTCGGTCAGGGCAAACTGCTGCGTCGGGCCATTACTGGCGACCGGGTGCCGCCGATGATTTTTTGGGGGCCGCCTGGATCAGGTAAAACCACTTTGGCCTATATTATTACCAATCAGACTAATTCCGATTTTATTCAAATTTCGGCTGTAACCAGTGGGGTGGCTGATTTGCGTCGGGTAATTTCCCGAGCTGAGCAAAATAAAAAAATAAACAAGCAGACAATTTTATTTATTGATGAAATTCACCGTTGGAACAAAGCTCAGCAGGACGCGCTTCTGCCTCATGTTGAAAAAGGAACCATTGTTCTTATTGGCGCCACTACGGAAAATCCCAGCTTTGAAGTGCGCGGCGCTTTATTATCGCGCTGCCACATTTTTGTCTTAGATAGATTAAACCCCGAGCATATTCGAGCTATTATTGACCGTGCTTTAACAGACAAAGGAAACGGATTAGGAAAATTAAAGCTTAAAATAACAGATAAAGCCAAAGACATTATTGCCAGCTTAAGTAACGGTGATGCCCGGGTGGCGCTCAATGTTTTGGAATATGCCGGATCCATTAGCCAAAAAATTGATTTGGATTTGGTCAAAGAGGCCTTTCAAAAATCGCATCTGCTCTATGACAAAGATGGCGAAGAGCATTATAATATTATTTCGGCTCTGCATAAATCAATGCGCGGTTCGGACGCTAATGCTGCTTTGTATTGGTTGGCACGGATGCTGGAAGCCGGCGAGGATCCTTTGTATGTAGCCCGCCGCTTAGTTAGATTTGCCTCCGAGGACATTGGATCGGCTAATTCTCGCGCTTTAGAGCAAGCTACAGCCGCTTACCAGGCCTGTTCTTTTTTGGGTCTGCCCGAATGCAATGTTATTTTGGCTCAAGCCGTGGTTTATATGGCCAAATGTAAAAAATCAAATAGTCTTTATGTGGCCTATGGCCGGGCTCAAGCTGATGTTAAAAAATACGGTAATTTGCCGGTGCCTTTGCATATCCGCAATGCCCCAACAAAACTAATGAAAGACTTGGGCTACGGCAAGGATTATAAATACAGTCCTAATTATGACTACCGCGAGGAGCAACAGTATTTTCCCGAAGAAATAAAAAATCATAAATATTTGTCGGATTGACTTGGTTATATAAACGTGTTAATCTTTGATAATTTAGAATATTAAATTAAAATAAATTAGGAGAGACTATTGCAGATAAATGAAATTTTAGGTCTGATTTCAGGGCTGATTATTATCCCTGTTTATGTCAGTTATTTTTTGCAGACTAAGAATGGTCATTCCATACCCAATCCAGCTACTTGGTCTATTTGGCTGGCGGTTATGCTGTTGAATAGCGCAACCTATTCCAGAATGGTCGGAAATTTTTTTGAAAGTTTTTTGGCAATAATTGTGCCAGTGCTGCTGGCAATCATGCTGGTTTATTTTGTCACCTTGAAGAAATTCGCTCCTCTAGGCAAGACAGAGAAGGTAGTTTTGGTTCTGACATTCTCTATTGGTATCTTGTGGAAACTCACTGATGCTACCGTTTCCAATCTTTGTTTGCAAGTGATTTTACTTATTTCATTTTATCCGACCGTAAGAGGTTTGGTACAAAACGGATTAAAAGAAAAACCATTGCCATGGCTTTTGGGAGTGACTGCTTATTTGTTTCTTATCGCGGCTAATCTTATGGATTTTCATGGAGATTATGCCAAACTAGTTTTTCCGATTGTAAACGGAGTGGTTGGCAACGGCACGGTAGCGGTAATTGCAATTATGAAAAAAGGTAGTTAGTATAAAAAACAGCTACCTTTTTGTTTGTATATTATTGACAAAATTATTTAAATAGGATAGTGTCAAGGGTCATTAAAGTTGTTATTTTCATAGGCACTAAAAGAATAGGAGAATTAATATGCCGATACCAAAAATAATGCAAGCCGGAGAGGAAACAACATTTAACTATATTTTCGGACTATTAAAGAAAGCAGATTGTTAATCCGAGAATAAAATACGTCACGCTGTTGATCTTCCTAAGGGTATTGATTTCTGAGTTGAATTTGACGGCGATACTTATAGGATCAGAGTAAAAGCAAGCGATTTATGCTAAATGTTTTCAAAATTAGAATTTATCAAATTGTAATCAATAATCGGGAGCAAGCATGTTCCCGATTTTTTCTTTGAGATTTTTAAAATAAAAGCTATAATAAACCCAATGATTAATTCGACTTACATTTTAATAATAATTTTATTGCTAGCTTTTTTGTTTTTGCTTTATAATATTATTGTCTGGCTAATAGTACGTGTGCCTCATGTAAAATCCAGTCAAGAACGATTAACTTTAATATTTCAAAATTTAAAAATAAATTCTAATTCCAATATTTATGAACTTGGTTGCGGCACAGCTGAGTTTTTGTTTCAAGCAGAAAAATATCAGTCGGCTAGTTTAGTTGGTTTTGAATTATCTCCGTTGCTTTGCGGTTATACAAAGCTAAAGACAAAATTTAAGAAATCTAAAGTAAAGATAAAATTTCAGAATTTTCTAAAAGCAGATTTAAGTCAAGCAGACATTATTTATATGTTTTTAGTAGATCAGGCAGTCCAGCAGGCCTGGCAGAAAATTAAACAGGAAACTAAACTAGGAACCATCGTAATAATTTTGGCTGACCAAATAAAAGATGTCCAGCCAGACAAAATAATTGATATCAATAATAGCCAAACAAAGATTTATTTTTATAAAGTTTAATTTGACTATTGACTTTATTTAGGGCAGAATATATAGTACTAGGATTTGAAATAATTATAATGCAAAAAACAGTTTTAATTACCGGCGGAGCAGGATTTATTGGGTCACATTTGTGTGGGCACCATTTAAATAAAGGCCACAAAGTGATTTGCGTGGATTCTTTTTTTTCCGGCAAAAAAGAGAATATTGTCTCCTTTTTAGACAATCAGAATTTCAAACTCATTAAGCACAATATTATTGAGCCGCTTAAACAAAAATTTGAACAGATTGATGAAATATATAATTTAGCTTGTCCAGCCAGCCCTTTACAGTATCAGTTTGATCCGGTTTTGACTTTAAGAACCAGTGTGGACGGCATGCGCAATATGCTGGACATGGCTCGCAAGTATAATGCCAAAATAATGCAGGCTTCCACCTCAGAGGTTTACGGCGATCCTTTAGAGCATCCGCAAAACGAAAAATATTTCGGTAATGTTGATCCTTTAGGTAAGCGGTCATGCTATGATGAAGGCAAGCGGGCGGCTGAATCTTTATGCAAGGATTACCATGATCAATACGGCGTTGATGTTCGCATTATTCGTTTGTTTAATATTTACGGACCGCGGATGATGTTTAATGATGGTCGGGTAATTTCTAATTTTATCTTACAAGCTTTATTAACTGATGATATAACTGTGTATGGTAGCGGCGAACAATCCCGTAGCTTTATGTATATTGATGATTTAATCATTGCTCTAGATAAAATGATGGCTTTGCCGTCGGAAAAAATTGGAATGAGGCCGATTAATTTAGGTAATCCAGATGAGCGGACAATTCAGAGCTTAGCCGAAGATATCAAAAATTATACAAAAAGCCAAAGCAAGATCGTCCACCTTGACTATGATTTGATCCCGGAACGATTAGGAGATCCTAAACAAAGATGCCCAGATATTGCCCGCGCTAAATCTTTAATGGATTGGCAGCCGACCATTGATTTTAAAGGAGGATTAATTAACACCATTAGTGATTTTCAAGAGAGGTTGAAAAATAAAACCAAAATAGTAATTTGTGCGCCGAGTTATTATCCTCTGGAAGGTCCGGCGGAATTGACGGTCAAAGAGATGACCAATAGATTGACTGGCTATGATTTTGATTTAATTGTCGCTCGGATGAAGAAAGGATTGTCCGATCAAGAAAAAATCGGACGAGTAACAGTTTATCGTTTAGGATTTGGCAACGCCTTGGATAAATATTTACTACCCCTATTAGCACCTTTTAAGATATTGCAGCTAAATAAAAAAAAGGATTATCAGGTGGTTTGGGGAATTATGGCTAGCTATGGATCGCTGTCAGCCGTTATTTTTTCTTTATTTTCGCGCCGGGCCCTTTTGTTGAGTCTCTATGAAGGAAAAATTTATCAAAAAGCTACATCAATTCGCCGTAAATTATTTAAACCTCTGTACCGTATCATTTTTAAAAAAGCTAACAATTTGCAGATTGTGGGAGAGCTGACTCAACAGCAACTGGCTTGGTTGGAGGATTATCAAAACATCCAGGTGGTTGATTTGAAAAGGGGTTGGGATTATTTGGCTAAGAGAACCAAAGAACAGTTTCAGGAATTAGAAATTTTAAGTTCGCGTCTATAATTTTAATCAAAACAAAAATAAAATTCTATGAAATTTATCTGGAGGTTTGCCTGTGATAATAGGAAACAAATTATGAAATACTCTTCGGTGGGTATTTCAGCTGCAATTATCGACTTTAGCGTTCTTTATATTTTGACGGAGTATTTTAAACTCTATTATTTGCTTTCGGCCACTATTTCTTTTATTCTGGCTGCTTTCTTTAATTATAATCTTAATCGCCGGTGGACTTTTCGTTCCAGCGGCAATCAAAATAAACAATTACCGGTATTTTTTATCATTGCTATCTTGGGCATTTTGTTAAATAATCATATTATGTATATTGGGGTAGAAAAATTTGGGTTATGGTATATTTATGCCAAAATTATTTCTACAACCATTGTTACTTTTTGGAATTTTTTCGGCAACAAGTATTTAACTTTTAAAATAAAATAAATACCCCCTCTACCCGGCCTTTGCCAAGTTTTTCTCCCCCTAAGTTAGGGGGAGATGTCCCTTAGGACAGAGGGGGTATTTATTTTATTAATTTTTTAAATTTTTCCACCATCGGCACTTGTTCGGGGTTAGTTTTATAATTGAGCGCTGTATAATAAGCCACCCAGTCCGCCAGCAATAAATTGGAAAATATTCTTAGCCATTTGTTCGCGCCGTTTAGTTTTATAGATTGTACGGGTAGACCTTTTTGTCGATACATTTTGGATAAAACAGCCATGCGGTTGATTACCTTGGTATGATCATAATCATCTTGCAGAAAAATAAAATAAAATGGACGCGATAATTTTTTGGTCTGATCAACCGGATCAAAGCCGTTCATTTCATTGTGATTTAATTCAGGGAAAACATTGTAGAAGGCAGGGATCTTGCCGGTTTCATTTAATTTTATTTTCCAATTATAAGCCAAGCTGATATTTCTGTCAGAGGAATAAATAACGGGAAGGTAGTTTTTTAATTGCTTGGCAATTTTTTGTCCTCTTTTTTGATATTTAGCCGGTTTTAATTTCTGAGCTAAAGATGCAGTTTCTTTTAGAGCTCGCGGCTGGCCGATAGCTTTGAGTAGCGCTCGACAGCTAAATCCCAGAGCTGAACGTGGCTGGATACCGGTAGCTGGCATTTGAATGTAAGGCAGTTTATATTTTTTAGCCAGAGCAATCAATTTGCCTCCAGTGGCAATGACAATAATTTTATATTTTTTTTGTAGGGCTTTCTTAAGACCGTCTACCACCTCTTCGGTATTGCCGGAATATGAACTGGCGATAATTAGATGCTGTCCTAGTTCTTTGTCCGGAATATTGGGTAGACCGTAGTTCTTGTGAATCAATATAAAATTTGAAGTATCTTCCCAATTGTTAATTAGATCAGCTGCTAGATGTGAGCCACCCATACCGAGCAGTATAAAGCGCTTGGCTTTTTTATAATTTTTTTTATTTTTTATAATTGGTCGGTAGGTAAATTGCCGGGGAAAATTTTTAATTGCTTCTAACATATTATTTTCTTTTTAAAACTTTTAGAGCAGCTTTAATAATAAAAGGATGAGTTAATTTATATTTTTTCCATAATTGTTCAACTGTGCCGGATTCACCAAAACTATCTTGGACGCCGATCATTTCAATTGGCACAGGATATTTTTTAGCTAGCATTTCAGCTACAGCACTTCCTAAACCGCCATTGGCCTGATGATCTTCGACGGTGACTAGACATTTGGTCTGGTGGACAGATTTTAAAATAGTGGCGTTATCGAGTGGTTTAATGGTGTGGTTGTTAATAACTTCAGCCTTGATTTTTTGCTTGGCTAGTTCTTTGGCCGCTAAGATTGCTTCGTAGACCAGGGGACCGCAGGCGATAATAGTGATGTCATTACCCTTTATTAGAATATTGGCTCGCCCGATTTTAAATGGTGTTTTAGGAACAGTGAAAACTGGGCTATCGTGCCTAGCAAAGCGTAAGTAGACCGGCCCTTTAATTTGGCTGGCTGCGATGGTTGCTTTTTTTGTTTCTAAATAATCAGCCGGCGCCAAGATAATCAAATTTGGTAAACAGCGGGTAATAGCTAGATCCTCTAGAGCTTGGTGGCTGGCTCCGTCAGCGCCGACCGATAAACCAGTATGTGAAGCAATAATTTTAACATTAGCTTGGCTATAACAGACGCTAATTCTCAATTGGTCCCAATTACGCCCCGGACTGAAAACGCCAAAGCTGGAAGCAAAAGGAATTTTACCAGACAAAGCTAAGCCGGCAGCCACACCCAGCATATTTTGTTCAGCCACGCCAACCTCAATGAATCTTTGGGGAAATTTTTTGGCAAAGTGATGGACGCGAGTTGATTCGGCTAAGTCAGCTGAAACAACAACGACATTTTTATTTTTTTTACCCAAAATTAAAAGAGCATCTCCATAACCATCGCGGCATGATTTTTTTTCTAATTTTTCTGGTTGATATAAATTTTTAGCTAACATAAATTAAGGTTGATGGGATAATTGTTGCAAAGCTTTAGTTGTTTCTTTTTGATTGGGCGCTTGACCGTGCCAGATAAATTTGTTTTCCATAAAATCTACACCTTTACCCAAGACAGTATGAGCAATTATTACCACTGGTTTATTTTTTACGCGTCTGGCTCTATTTAAAACACTAATTATTTGTTTTAGATTATGTCCGTTCATTTCCATTACCTGCCAACCAAAAGCCGAATATTTTTGTTTGAGTGGTTTTAGTGGCATAATGTCTTTAGTGTAACCATCAATTTGAATATTATTGCGATCTACAATATTAATTAAGTTACCCAATTGATATTTAGCTGCGGTCATTACGGCTTCCCATAATTGTCCTTCGTCATGTTCGCCATCGCTGGTCAGACAAAAAATAGAGTAATCTCCTTTATCCATTTGACCAGCTAAAGCCATGCCTACCGCTTGGGAGATGCCCTGCCCTAAGGGGCCACTGCTAGTTTCAACGCCGGGCAAAGAAAGATTATGCGGATGTCCTTGTAGTTGGCTGTTTATTTGGCGCAAGGTTTTTAATTTAACTAGAGGAAAATATCTAGCTCTGGCCAAAGTAGCATAAAGCGCTGGACAAACATGGCCATTAGATAAAATTAAACGATCTCGACGAGGATTATTCGGCTGACTGGGAATATGATTTAAAACAGAAAAATAAAGGACGGTCAGAATATCAGCTAGACCTAAAGAACCGCCTGGATGTCCTGAGCCGGCTCGAGCGAGCATTTTAATAATATCTTGACGAATTAGATTAGCGGTGTTCTTAAGTTCTTTTACTGATTGCTTCATGTAGTAATTTTATCATTATTAAGCAAAACGCTCAAATATATTTATAATAATTATTTAATCAAAAAATCCCTTAAGTGGAAAGTAAGGGATTTTTTATCTAAATTTTGTAATTTATTTTACCAAAGCATCTAATTGCGGCTGGATAGTGGAGAAAGGTAAAGCGCCAGGGATAGGGATAAGAGTGTTACCAGAAACAATTACACTATAAGGAGTGCCTTGCGCTCCGGCTTGTTGGGCCCACTGAGAGTGTTGTTGTACTTTGCTGGTATATTTTCCGGAATCTAAACAGTCTTGGAATTGATTAACGTCTAAACCAAGTTCGCTGACTAAACTAGGATATTGGCTTAAAGTTGGTTGTTCTTCGTAGGCAATATCTAAAATTTCCCAAAATTTATCACTGCCACCTTGTTCGCCAATACACTCAATCGCTTCTGATTTTTTTGGCGAGTCAGGATGCAAAGAAGGTAATGGGAAATGACGATAGACCCAATTGATGTCGTCACCATAGTTGTCCATAATTTCCTGCATAGTGTTATGAAATTTTTGGCAATACGGACAGTCAACATCAGAAAATTCGACAATACTTACTTTAGCAGTTTTATTACCCCTAATCCAATCTTTATTAACATCTATGGCTTGTAAGCTGATGTTATTAGAAGGTTGATTTTCATTAACGTTGGATGTGTTAGCATTAGCGTTACCATTGAGGTTAGTTGTCTCATTGTTGGCTTCTTTTTTAATCATTACACCCAGCAGAATAAAGAAACCAATAGCGAACACAACACCTAAGGTTACTAACATACCCGCTTTAAAAGCGGATTTTGGGTTCATATTATTTATAGTACCCTTATTTTTTTTGGAAGATTCTTCCATATATTTTTCCTTTCTCTAGAAGATTTTTGAAAATCCTCAAAATTAATTTTTTAAACAAAAGCTAAACTATTATAGCAACTTTTTCGAGATTATTCAAATTATTATTAAATTAATAATTATATTGACAAAATATAGTATCTGTGCTATCATATAAATATGAAATCCCAACATGTAGGGATTTTTTAATTTTGATAATATGTCTGAAAAGATAGATAAAATTAAGAATTTAGCTAAGATTCGCTTAAAACCAGTATTATTATTGTTAATTATGCTAATTTTTAGTTGTCCAAATATAACTAAATCTCAAGTTTCCAGTGATTTAATAACTGGGCCAGAATCAATTGAAGCCATAAAAAGCTATTATAATGGCCCTACTTTACCAGAAATTAAGCTTAGAAAAGCCAGACGAACCATGTTTTTGACAGTAACGGCTTATAATAGTGAGCCAGCTCAAACTGACGACACTCCTTTTATTACTGCTTTTGGTACGCAAGTTAGGGAAGGGATTGTGGCTACCAACTTTCTATCTAAAGGCACAGTCATTCGTTTCCCAGATATGTATGGCGATCAAGAGTTTGTAGTAGAAGATCGTATGAATGAGCGATATTATTATCATTTAGATATTTGGATGCCTGAAAAACAGGATTCTGTCAATTTTGGCGTAAAATTTTTAAAGGTTGAGATTTTGTAATTTTGTTTGATATAAGGGCAAATGCAGACTTTTTTACCATATAAATCTTTTAGAAAAACTGCTCTTTGTTTAGATAATAAACGTTTAGGTAAACAAAGAGTGGAGACTTTGCAGATTTTGCGGGCTTTGACTGGTTATTATAACCAAAGCGGTGCTTGGCTTAATCATCCGGCTGTGAAAATGTGGCGCGGTTATGAAGCAAATTTAGTGGATTATGGCTTAGAAATTTGTCAGGAGTGGGGAAAAAGAGGTTTTGCAGACAGTTGTTATGATAAAATTGCTAGTTTTAATGCTTTATTTGTCAAAAAGTCAGAACCGCCTTTTTTAGGATGTCAAAGGTTTCACGATAGCCATAAATCTAATTTATTACGGAAAAATAGCCATTATTATGGTCAATTTACTTGGCACGTATCTAAAAATTTACCCTATTTTTGGCCGGTTGCTTCATATTTGACAAGCTTAGATTTTTCCTATATAATATTGACGCTAATATGAGCAGCAAAAAAATAATGAGTAGACAATTAAACAAGGATAAGTTTTAAAGGATTTTGGGCAAAATTTATTTTTGTGTAAAGTCCGCTTTAAGCGGATTTTTAGGACCTCAAAAATTAATAGTCAGCAAGTAGTTTTTTATAAAGACAGGCTTGACGCGGTTTTTATAAAAAACTACTTAGTGCCTGTTAAGGCCCCTGCTCAATTGTCACATTATGGTAGGTGGGGAGAACATTAACAATTGAATAAGACATTATCAAATAATGTTTATGAGCATCTTTGTAATTTGTAAAAAGATTACATTTAAATCAAATAATAAAATTCACCAAAAGTTTTCAGAATTTTTGGTGGTTGCTAACAAGGGTATATGGTGGATGCCTTGACATCAAAAGACGATGAAGGACGTAGCAATCTGCGATAAGCTTCGGTGAGGTGATAAGCAACCTTTGACCCGGAGATTTCCGAATGGGGAAACCCTTCCGCTGGAAGAGCGGAAACCATTAGCTGAATTCATAGGCTAATTGGAGACAACTCGGCGAACTGAAACATCTTAGTAGCCGAAGGAAAAGAAAGAATTAATATACTAATAAAAATTATTGGTAACTAGTTTATCATTAATTTTTATTAGTATCTCGATTCCCTGAGTAGTGGCGAGCGAAACGGGAAGAGTCTAAACTCTATATAAGATAATCTATTTTTAACCAAGCTTAGCTTGGGAGAAAATAGGGAAATGATCGCAAGTCTAACGCTGTATAGAGGGTTATAAGAAGCTAGCATTTTGGAGTTTGCGGATCCAGAGCATAATTATTGTTATTTAACAGAATTCCGATGGAAAGCGGGAGCCAAAGAAGGTGAAAGTCCTGTAAGTGAAAGATAGCAATAAGATGAGCTAGATTTCTTAAGTACCACGAAGCCGGTGAAACTTTGTGGGAATTTAGCGTCACTATGCGCTAAGACTAAATACTTTTGATGATCGATAGTGAACTAGTACCGTGAGGGAAAGGTGAAAAGTACCCTGAGAAGGGGATGAAATAGTATCTGAAACCATATACTTACAAGGAGTCGGAGCCCTTCGACTCGCTTGTCACTTTGTTCCAAGCTCGCTCAGGGCTTTCAGCCCCCATTTATTATAATGGGGTCGGAGACCTTGAGCGAAAGACGAACTAAGTGAGGAGTGAGTCGATAGGTGACGGCGTGCCTATTGAAGAATGAGCCAACGAGTTAGCTACATACAGCTTATTTAACTCCTTTGGGAGGAAGATGAAGTGAAAGCGAGGATGAATAGTCCGTAACAATTTTAAATCCTATTCCAATTTTATTGGAATAAGATTTAATTTTGTAGGTTGTATGTACTAGACCCGAAACCAGGTGAGCTTGCCATGACCAGGGTGAAGCGGCAGTAATATGTCGTGGAGGCCCGAACCCACTAGCCGTGTAATACTAGGGGATGAGTTGTGGTAAGAGGTGAAATTCCAATCGAACCTGGCAATAGCTGGTTCTCCTCGAAATAGTTTTAGGACTAGCCTCGTAAATTAAGTTTTGGTGGTAGAGCACTGGATGGAGTGGGGTGGCATTGCGTCCATACTCATTCTAATCAAACTCCGAATGCCATTACGTATTTTGCGGGAGTCAGACCATGGGGGCTAAGCTTCATTGGTCAAAAGGGAAACAGCCCAGATCTCAATCTAAGGTCCCTAAATCTAAGTTAAGTGTGAAAGATGGTGTTGTAACTTATACAACTAGGAGGTTGGCTTAGAAGCAGCCATCCTTTAAAGAAAGCGTAATAGCTCACTAGTCAAGTTGCTTCGCGTCGAAAATGTAACGGGGCTAAACTTAGTACCGAAGATGAGAATTTTCTTGTTTTACAAGAGAGTGGTAGAGGAGCATTCTATATGCATTGAAGCAGTACCGGAAGGTGTTGTGGAGTGTATAGAAGTGAGAATGTTGGCATAAGTAGCAAAAATCCAGGCGAGAATCCTGGACACCGCAAACCCAAGGTTTCCTGGGCAATGTGAATCATCCCAGGGTTAGGCAATCCTAAGGCGAGGCCGAAAGGCGTAGTCGATGGATGAGCAGGTTAATATTCCTGCCCTACTGCTATTTTTTGATGGGGAGACGTGGTTTGAATTTTTTCGCGTTATTCGGTTATGAACGTTGGCTGTGAGTAGCGTGTTTTCTAGGAAAATCCGGAAAACATTAAGCGCGAAAACAGTCAGGAGATCGCAACTTCGGTTAAGATTAACGAAAAATGAAAAATCACCAAGAAAAACCTCTAGAGTTAAGATAGTAGTAACTGTACCGCAAACCAACACAGGTGGGTGAGGAGAGTATCCTCAGGTGGACGAGAGAACCTTCCTTTAGGAACTCGGCAAAACAGCGGCCGTAACTTCGGAATAAGGCCTGCCCTCGCAAGAGGGCCGCAGCGAAAGATTCCAAGCGACTGTTTATCAAAAACACAGGTCCCTGCTAAAGCGCAAGCTGATGTATAGGGGCTGATGCCTGGCCAGTGTCCGAACGTTAAGGGGATCCCTTTCCGGGGTGAACTGAAGCGCGGATGAACGCCGGCCGTAACTATAACGGTCCTAAGGTAGCGAAATTCCTTGACGGGTAAGTTCCGTCCTGCACGAATGGCATAACGACTTGGAAACTGTCTCAAGGAAGGACTCGGCGAAATTGCAAGACGAGTAAAGATGCTCGTTACCCATAGCTAGACGAAAAGACCCCGTGAAGCTTTACTATAGTTTGATATTGATTTAAGGATATATTTGTTCAGGATAGGTGGGAGACTTTGAAACCCCGACGTTAGTTGGGGCGGAGTCAACCTTGAGATACCACCCTTGTATATTTTTAAATCTAACTTAATCCCGTTATCCGGGATAAGAACAGTATCTGACGGGTAGTTTAACTGGGGCGGTTGCCTCCCAAAATGTAACGGAGGCGTTTACAAAGGTTGGCTAGCTCCTGATGGAAATAGGAGTGGTCGTGCAAACGCATAAGCCAGCTTTACTGCAAGAGCTACAACTCGAGCAGTTGCGAAAGCAGAAGTTAGTGATCCGACCGTACGAAATAGGACGGCGGAAGCTCATCGGATAAAAGTTACTCCGGGGATAACAGGCTGATCAGGTCCAAGAGTCCATATCGACGACCTGGTTTGGCACCTCGATGTCGGCTCATCGCATCCTGGGGCTGGAGAAGGTCCCAAGGGTTAGGCTGTTCGCCTATTAAAGCGGTACGCGAGCTGGGTTCAGAACGTCGTGAGACAGTTCGGTCTCCTATCTGCTATGGGCGTTGAATTTTGAAGGGATTCTTTTCTAGTACGAGAGGACCGAAAAGAACGAACCTCTAGTGTACCAGTTGTCTTACCAAGGGCATTGCTGGGTAGCTACGTTCGGCGCGGATAAACGCTGAAAGCATATAAGCGTGAAGCCGTCCCTAAGATTAGAATTCGTTATAGGTCTCTGGGAGACGACCAGATTGATAGGCTCTATGTGTAAGTGCAGTAATGCATTGAGCAAAGGAGTACTAATAGACCAAAGCAACCACTAAAAATTTTGGAAATTTTTAAAAAACTCATGAACATTAATAAACATCAAACTCAGTTTGATAGAAAAAGTCGCGCCGAGCGCGACACAACTGGAATGATGAAAATCATTTTGGTATTTATAGCGCTTATTTTGTTTTTGGGATTAATTTTCTTTTTAACTCCTTTAAAACAAATAGTTTAAGAAACGATATTTGTTGATCCTTTGATTAAGCTCTGGGAGATCCTGAGTTGAAGTCGAGGGGTAAGAAGAAGGCATAATTCTCGTGATGCTAGCGGACTGGTCACACCTGATCCCATTCCGAACTCAGCAGTTAAGCAGTTTAGCGCCGATGGTAGTTACCCTTAAGGGTTGCGAGAGTAGGTCGTCGCGAGAATTATGCTTTTTTCTGCCGCAAAGCGGCACACAATATAGGTATCGTTTTTTATTTTTCCGTAGTTTTAAAATAATTTTAGTTTAAAATATTTTATTAATTTAACGCCGCTGGGCGTTATTTTTAAATTAATCTGCCAAGTTTCTAGCCCTTGATGGTGAGCTTGCCGAGCGGCAGACATGATCTTTTGATTATTATTTTGAACTCTGGGTGGAGAAAAAACTGGCGCGTCATAAATACAGCATAGTAGAATAATTGCTCGGGATTTCGAATTCAGATTTTTAGATAATTCATTGAAATGTTTGATTAATCTTTCAAAAGAATTAAATTTATATGGTTTTAATAGTGATTTATTCTTAGTCGGCAATGATATCAACGGTGTCTTTACTTCCAGATAATTATTATCTATTTTAAAATCTATGCGGGCTTTTCCTAATTTTTGTTCTCTTAATATTTCTTTGCCTTTTATTATTCTAGATAATTGGTTATTAGCTAGAAGAAAATCAATATATTTATTAGCTTTAGTTTGGTTAATGCCGATCCAGGATTTAAATTTATTTTTCGGCGCGTCAAACGAAATAGCTTCTACAGTGTAAGGAGTTTTTCGGTCTTTATTTCTAGCTTTAGATAATAGACAGGGAATATCAGAAAATATAATATTACCGATGCGTCCGGTGCTGGGGCAGTGGCATTTAATGATGTGGCCTTTTATATCAACCATCATAATAAATCTATTGGGTCTAGATTTTATCAGTCCCTCTATTAATTTATTGGGGAATTTATAATTTTTCATTAGTATAGCATAACATATTTAAGTTGTTTTAAAAATGAATTTTTGCTAAGATAATTCTATGTCAAAACAAATAATTATTGTAGATAAAAGCGATAAGATTATTGGTTATAGATCCAGCCAGGGCATGAATGCTAAGGATATTTACCGAGTATCTGCTTTATGGCTGACAAATTCAAAGGGCGATATTTTATTAGCTAGAAGAGCACTTAATAAGAAACACCACCCATATAAATGGGGGCCAGCAGTAGTTGGTACTTTGGAAAAAGGCGAAGATTATGACAGTAATATTGTAAAAGAAGCAGAAGAAGAAATAGGTCTTAAAGATATTAAATTTAATAAAGGGCCTAAGAAATTTAATCTTAGTGATTATATTCACTATACTCAGTGGTATACAGCAGTCGTTGATAAGGATAGTGAAGATTTTATTATTGAGCCTAAAGAAGTAGCAGGAGTTCGTTGGTTTACTAAAAAAGAAATCGAGGAGAAGTTAATTAATGAACCAGATTTTTTTATTCCCAACTTACAACATTATTTTAAGTTATTTAAATAAGATGCGAACAATAATTGATTTTCACATTCATTCAAAGTATTCTCGGGCTACTTCTAAGAATTTTGATTTAGAAGAAATGGTGAAATGGTCAGAAATTAAAGGTGTGGATATTATTTCCTGCGCTGATTTTACTCATCCGGCTTGGTTTAAAATTTTAAAAGAAAATTTAATTGAAGACCAGCTTGGCTCTGGATTATATCAGTTAAAAAATAATAAATCCAAAGTTAGATTTATTATTTCCACTGAGGTTTCCTGCATTTATCGACAAGGCGATAAAACTAGGCGAGTGCATTTATGTATTCTGGCCCCTTCTTTACAAGTAGCTGAAAAAATTAATAAAAAACTAGAAGCCAGGGGCGCTAAATTAGCTTCTGATGGCCGACCTATTTTAGGAATGAGTGCTAAAGATGTTTTAAATATTATTTTAGAAGCAGACCAGAATTGCATGATGATCCCGGCTCATGCTTGGACACCTTGGTTTGCTGTTTTTGGTTCAAAGTCTGGCTTTAATTCTTTGCAAGAATGTTTTGAAGATCTCACTCCCCATATTAAAGCAATTGAAACTGGTCTTTCCTCTGATCCTTTGATGAATTGGCATTTATCAGAATTAGATAATATAGTTTTAGTTTCTAACTCAGATGCTCATTCCGGCCCTAAGATTGGTCGTGAAGCCAATGTGATGGATTTAGATAAATTTAGTTACAGCGAGATTATTGAGGTTATTAAAAATAAGGATAAAGAGAGGTTTTTATATACTATAGAATTTTATCCAGAAGAAGGCATGTATTATTATGACGGACATCGTGATTGTGGTTTCAGTTGTTCGCCTCAAGAGACAAGCACAAAATATAAAGGCGTTTGTCCGAAATGTAAAAAACCCTTGACGATCGGGGTCTTGTACCAGGTTGATAAATTAGCAGATCGTTTAACAAACCAGATTCAGCAAAATAAACATATTTCTTACAAAAGCATTATTCCTTTACCAGATATTATTGCTGATTATTATGGGGTTAATAGTGGTAGCAAAAAAGTAACCAATCTTTTTGAGGAAATTATTCAGTCAGCTGGCAATGAATTTAGAGTGTTATTAGATTTATCAAAACTAGAGTTAAATAAATTTATGCCCGAAGTCTTGGCCGAAGGCATTATACGTATGCGCCAGAATAGAGTGAAGATTATTTCTGGATTTGACGGTCAGTATGGACAGGTGGAAATTTTTTCAGAGCAAGAAAGAAAACAAAGTAAGGATAATGAGCAGACTTCTATGTTTATTGAATAAAATATTTTAGTTAATATAAAAACCCCTTGTAGTGATATAAGGAGTTTTTATGTTGGGTAGAAAAATTTATTTTTTCTTTTTTCTTTTAGTAGTTTTTCTTTTCTTAGTTGTTTTCTTAGCTACTTTCTTTTTAGTAGTTTTTCTTTTCTTAGTTGTTTTCTTAGCTACTTTCTTTTTAGTAGTTTTTCTTTTCTTAGCCATTTTTATTTTCACCTCCCTTCTTTTTAGGATTAATTTATTTGTTTTTGTTTTATATATTAAAAAATAAGATTAACAAACCATTGGAGAAAATCATCGGTTAAGTTAGTGGCATAGGAAAGACCGATAATGATTACAATAACGCCGATTATTTTATACATTAGACGACTTCCACCGGAAGTGCCTAAATGTTTCTCGGCAAAATTTATCTGACCAAAATTTTGTAATAACCATTCTGATTTCCAGACAAGCATAAAGCCAATTGCGGCAATAATGATTCCAAAAATAAATTTTCCAACAGTCATTATTTTTTTTCAAATTGTGATGTTTAAATTATAACATATTTTTTTAAAAAAGAGAATAGTTTGTCAAGTATTTTATAAGATTATCCAAAAATTTATTTTTAGGCGCCATAAATTTTAAATATTATAAAGATGCATTTGTTTCTTGACAGAAAAAATAAGGAATGATAACATCAACGATATAGTAATAATATCATGAATAATTTGATTCACCATAATTTAATATCAAGTGCCATGAATTGCTGGAGATTTAAAAAGTACAGCCCATTTTTAGGCTGTTTTTATATGTTTAGAATCGCCAAGCAATATAATAATTACCATTATTGTATATAGAAGAGGTCAAATTAGTGAATTTTAAGCATATGAAAGCAGCCGAAATCGGCTGCTTTTTCGTTCTTTAACATTGGTTTTTATATTTTTGAAGAAAATCTATTCATCAATAAAGCAAAAAGGAGATCGCCATGGATAATTATAAAGAAAGTTTTGTTTTACAAACCGGAGATCATTTGAGCGTCAATGATTTATTAGACTTGAGAAAAAAGGGTTGCTTTATAAGTCGTTCAGGGCATTTAGGTAATCATTATTTATCAAACCTATTATTATTTGATGCCGGAGTGCCTTGTCATATTTTTGATCGCAATCTTATTATTCGTGATCAGAATTACTGGCCGGAATTTTTGTTATTAGGAGGGCAGTTAACCCCTTTAATTGATTGCTCGGAAAGTTCTTTAGTTTATTTTCATAATCTAGATCAAACTAAAAACATACATGGGTTTACTTCGGGAGCGAAAAATTTGGCCCAAGTGCATTTTCGAAGTATGGAGAGATTATTTGGTGGTTTAGTATGGAGCGAATCACAATTTTTGAATCCTCATTCATCATTAATTTTTAGAATCGTCTCCGAATTAGTTCGGATTGTACCGACAGCTTTTCAAAGAGTGTTTTATGAAGACGGCGTGATCAGAAAGGAACCTTCTATTATTAGCAATCGAGTAGCCCAGGAAGTAGTGGATACCAACGATTTTTTTTGTCACAGATTAGATACTGGTAACGGGAATTTAAAGATTGGCCGACTGACAAATATTGAAGTAAATATTCTTATTCATTCAATTTGTGCTTGCTTAATTAGCGGTCAGGATACTGTCTATGAGGTGTCGGGTCCCGATATGATCCAGTATGCCACATCTAGGGGTTTTAAAGAAAGGTTAAATGCTTATTATCAATATTTAAGAAGGAAGATAGATGGTCTTCCGTCAAAAATATTTTTATATATTGTCCCTTCCTTTTATTTTAGATTTGGCTCTCTTCAAAGCGAAAAAGAAGAAATGGATCGATTTTGGCAAAGACTTCAGACTTTTGTTAATCTGAATAAGGAGAAGCGGCAGCGTATTAATGCCACCAGAAATACTTTTCCGAGAAGAAAGGTTTCAGTAGATCAACAAAACGAATCAGCAAAGATTAGCGGTCCCTATAATAGAGAATTAAAGGTATTAGCAGGAGAAATACATTCGGGAACTATTGGCCGGAGAGTTGATTTTCAATTAGAGAAAGGCAATTTTTTCAGTCAGTATGATTTGTTGGCTTCCGGAGACAAATTATATGTTCCGTCTGAACTAATGAAGATGAGTATGTGTGATCTAGCTAATTATTATCAATTGTTTATTTCTTCAAAACATTATTTCAAAAATTAAAAAACCATAGAAGCGGAAGCTGAATAATCATTCAGCTTCCGCTATCTTTTTTATTTTTTATTTATAAGTTAAAAATATGCCACAAGTCATTTTTGATGCTCATCAGGATATTTTATGGTTTGAGCAAAATCAACAGTCAAATAAAATAGTCCAGACAGGGATAGAGAGATTAATAAATAGCCCAATTAAATTGGTAGTTGCTTCTGTTTTTTTAGATCCAGAAGAAACTGCCTTGTTTTCTCAATCACAAAAAGCTCAAATAATTGAGAAAGATATTAAAAAATATTTAGCATTGATCAATCAGAATAAAAAACTATGCTTAATAAAAACTAAAAAAGACATTGAGCAGCTTTTTTTCAATGATTTAACTGGGTTTTTATTACATATTGAGGGGGCTGATTTTGTAGGATCAGATAATTTAGAAATTATTGATTATTTTTATGATTTAGGGCTGCGTTCAGTGGGCTTAGTTTGGAACAATAAAAATAAATTAGCCGTTCCGGCTGGCGTTAAGGGGTCGCTTAGTATACTGGGTCAAGAATTAATACAAAAGTGCAATCAATTAGGAGTTATTATTGATTTGGCTCACGCTAATGAACAGACATTTTTTCAGGTCATTAAGGCAAGTGCAAGGCCGGTATCTGTTTCTCATGCCAATTGTTTCAATTTTTGTAGACAACATAGAAATCTTACTGATCACCAGATTAAAATTCTTAATGATCATGGTGGCGTGCAAGGGATATATTTTTCTAGTAAATTTGTCAGCGATCGGGGGGCTGCCATTAATGATGTTATTAGGCATATTAAACATTCATATTCTTTGGCACCGCATTCGACAATGATTGGTAGTGATTTTGGAGGCATAACAGCAGGTTTAGTGAAAGGTCTAGAGAGTATTGATAAGCTGCCCTTGCTAATGGCGGCCATTAGAAAGGAAATGGGTATAGATGCTGTCGATAAGATTGCTTATCAGAATTTTTTGATTTTTTTAAAGAAAGTATTATGAAAAATAAAGATTTCATTTTAGGAATATTGGGTGGATTAGGCCCAATGGCTGGTGTGGAATTACAAAAGAGAATTATTATGGCTTCTCCCGCCAAGACGGACCAGGAGCATATTAAGATGGTCTGCTTTACCAATCCAAAGATTAAAGACCGAACTCATGCTTTACAAAAAGGGAATGATTTCAGCCAGGAGGTTATTCGGTCATTAACTTTAATGTCTTTAATCAGAGTAAGCGTTGGTATAATGGTTTGTAATACAGCCCATGCGGATTTTGATAAAATAAAAAAAGGAGTTAAATATCCTTTGATCAATTTGGTTTTAGAAACAGTGGAATATTTACGACTAAAATACAGTTACTATTCTAAAGTGGGCCTTTTGGCTACAGATGGCACTTTACAGTCTGGTATTTATCATCAAGCATTAGCTAAATACGGTTTTAAAGTGGTCGCGCCGACCATTAACGGTCAGCAAATTTTAATGCAGACTATTTATGGCCCAGTAGGCATTAAAGCCGGTTATTTTCAAAATAATAAAAGAATAGTAAATAATTTGATTAAAAAACTTCAAGATAACGGTGCTCAGATTATTATATTAGGTTGTACAGAGTTATCTTTAGTTGGTATAAAAGGAAATAGCGTGCTTGATCCGCTTGATGTTATGGCTAAAAAAATAGTTGGTCTGGCTTATTGATAATTTTTTAAAAATAAAAAACAGTTATTAAAAACAGTTTTTTATTTGTTTCTTTGTCTCTCGACTTCCTGCCTGCCTGCAGGCAGGCAGGGGACCCATCGACTTCATATTTAAAATTTGTCACTAGGTAATACAAATGGAACAGACGTTTTACTTAGTTTTGGATATAGTTCTATAATAACGTTATTTTTATTCATTTCATTAAATTTAAAATATATCTCACCCTTAGACTTTAAACTCAGAGATTTTATGTCGGCATGTAATTTATTAAAATTTAAGTCAAAAGTCGTATATGGCTTTGCTTGTGGAAGGATAATAAGATTAGTTTGACCCAGATCATTACCATAATGGAGTATTACTTTTTTTATAAATTTAAAAAGATCTTCCCTATTTAATTTATTCCTGTAGGGCTTTAATTGAAATGCCATCAGCGAACTATTATTAAATAGAATAAAATCACTATCATCATCAACAGCTCTTAATTTGTTTAAGTTATTTAATGTATTAAAGTTGTCTTTGTTTGGGTTAAATCCACTTTTCATTTTGAAGCATATTTCTGTATCACTTTTAAAAAAATCAGGCATAGAGAGTAATGTAATTCCTATCCCATGTTCATCCCTATCATTAGCCATTTTTTTTGATAGGGGGGTCAAATGCTTCTTCTGCTTTATGAGTATTATTTTTTACATCATCTAAAGTTAAGCTATTTTCTGAAATTATTTGCCTTAGTCTAGGTATTTTTTGAATTTTAATTAGGTTGTATAATTCTTTTTTGCTGAAACATAGAATATTTTCTTTTTTATAGTATTTAGGCATAAAATTATAGATTAATAATCTTGGATATAGAGTAACAAAAAATAACCTTGCGAACAAGATTATCTTTTGTCTTTCGGTAAACTCAGGACATGCTGAGCTTGTCGAAGTATGGTGGGCGCTGAGGGAGTCGAACCCCCGACCTTCTCGGTGTAAACGAGACGCTCTAACCAACTGAGCCAAGCGCCCTAATAATGGTCAACCCCTCGTCTTTATATAAAATTGAATGGTTGGAGCGCCGAGCAAAACGAGGTGCAAAAACCACCGTTCGGCCCGAGCTCACGGCCGAGGGCGAGCGAGGCGACTAATTCAATTTGGTGGACCCAACAGGAATCGAACCTGCGACCTCCTCGGTGCAAACGAGGCGCTCTAGCCAACTGAGCTACGGGCCCGCGTAAAGTTATTTCGCAACTAACGCGGCGCGCCCGTTACGAAAACTTTAATAAATTATATTATTATGGTTCGCCACGTGACGAACGTAGTGAGTTTTACGTGGTGCGGGTGAGAGGATTTGAACCTCCACCCCACTAAGTAGGACAAGCCCCTCAAGCTTGCGTGTCTACCGATTCCACCACACCCGCTTATTTATATTTTTACTTCTGTCAGTTTCTTTTTGCTTTTGCGTAAATAATCCAATTTAGCTCTTTTTACGGCAGCTTGTTTAACCGGTTTTATTTGAGTAATTGAGGGGGAATTTAAAGGGAATATTTTTTCTACACCAACACCGCTGGCAATTTTACGGACAGTGATTGTATTGCCGATCTCTTTATTATGTTTATGTGCTAAAACAATACCTTCAAAAATTTGAGTTCGTTCTTTTTCTTCACCTTTAGCATTTTTCTCTTTAATTTTTTCATGCACCCTGACAGTCATGCCGGGCTTAATAGGCACATCTTTTTTGATTGTTTTTTCTTCAGACATATTTATTATTTAAGGAGGATAAAAAAAGTCATTAAGATTAATAATGACGAATCTATTTTAACTGATTTATGTTATTTTGTCAATACTATTATTCAGTATGATTTTTGATAAAATCTACTACTTTTTTGGTGGCTTGACGGGCATTAATAGGAGTCGTATCAAGGATAAAATCATAATGGGCCTCATTAGTGTGGTCTAAGTTATAATATTTTTTATATCTTTTTAAGTCATTTTTTTCCCGAGAGAAAATAGTCTTTTTTAATTCTACTAGAGAGTTGATTTTAGCTTCATTTCTTTTAATCTTGTTTGCAGGTTTTTGTAGAGACAGCCAGATCCTTTTAGCCCCTTCTTCTAAATCAGCTTTGATGTATAGTTTAATAGATTCTGGTAAAAAATGGAATTGAGTGCGGCCTTCAACGATCACAGGGAATTTTTTAGCTAACTGGCGTGCTTTTTGAGCTGCTTTTTTATCTACATCCACATCAGTTTCAGGATGAGTTAATCCATATTGGTTTAATTCGGCCAAGGTCATTTTCATATCTTTAGCTAACTGGCGGCGAATACCACCGACATAAACTCGCTGGCCATTAAATATTTTAGTTAGATTTTGAGCAATAGTGCTTTTTCCGCTACCAGGTGTTCCAGAAATAGTGACAATAAAATTTTTCTTTGGCATATTATTTAATAGTAGTTAAAAATTGTTTTAGTTCTTTTGGCAAAGGTGACGAATATTTCAGCCATTTTTTATTTTCATCTTGCCAGCTTAAAAAGTAAGCGTGGAGAAATATTCTTTTGTCTAGAATTTTTTTCTTTTTGCGAATATTTTTAGTTTGATATAATCGATCACCGGTAATAGAATGTCCAATACTATAAAAATGAGCTCGGATTTGATGCATCCGCCCAGTTTTTATTTTAATCTTAATGAGGGTGTAGTTGATAAATTTTTTTACTACTTCATAAATAGTGTGGGCTGATTTTCCTGTCTGTTTGACATTTTGCGCTTTCATTAAGCCAGTTTTTTTATCCCGTTCCAAAGGAGTGGTTATTTCTCCAGTTTCATTTAATAAGCGTCCATAGACTAAAGCGGTATATTCTTTTTGAATGGTTCTATTCTGGAACTGTTTTTTTAATAAATCAAAATATTTTTGATTTAAAGCAATAACCATTAGACCAGAAACCTCTTTATCTAGACGGTGGACAATCCCTGGGCGCAAAGGATCATCACCAATTTTTTTTGTTTTAGGAAAACTTTTTAAAAGCCAGTTAACTAGAGTGTTTTTTTCGCCGCGGTCAGTAGGATGGACCAAAAGGTCATGGGGTTTATCGATCACCAGATAATTTTCAGTTTGGGCGATGATTTTTGGCTCGGGGATTATTTTTTCTATTTTTTCTTTTTTAGATCGTTTATTATAGGTTATTTTATCATTTGGTTTGAGCCAATGGTGAACTGTAGATTTGGCGCCATTAACCATTACCTGATTGTTAAGGATGAGTTTTTTAATCTGACTGCGGGTGATTTCTGGCAGTTTAGTTTCCAGAAATTTATCCAGTCTTTCTTTTTTGTCTTGTTGATATATAAATTCCATAAGTTAAATGTAGCAAAAAATCAGCAGAGGAGCAATGGGACGTTAATAAAATAAAAAGAAAGCGGCGTCTGACTATAGTCAGACGCCGCCGCGATCGTTGTTACGATCAAAAACCAAAAGAGTTGCATAATTTTTTGGTGACCTTTTCGCTCAAACGGTCAAAAGTTGTCCACGCTGGTTTTAGCTGACCACTTAATGAAGTGGTCGCCCAATTTGTTATCCTCTTTTGTGTAGAGAAGAAAATAACACCTCGTCGGAGAAATTCCACAACTATAGCTGAGGATATGCCGGTTGCTAAAGCAATAAACCATAGAAAAGTTTTATCAGACAGGTAAGGACCAGTAAAGTAAGCCGAAATCATAGTCACTGCTATGTTGTCCCTAAACAGAGCCAATGAGCTTTGAGATGGGATACTTTATATATCCCTTTGATAAGCCCAATCACTATTGATACTGGCACTATTATGGTCAGAACCAACCCCCTTAATCCCACATGTAATAATATCGCATTCGTCATTGCATAAAATGCGATAGCTTCACGCTTAAGCATCCTTCCCAGAGATACTAAAAGTATCTTATTGGGCTTTGACTGTAACAGCCATATGCAATCCAAAGTTGATGATATTCTTCTTCGGATAGATCATAATTTGTTAGAGAAATTGTATTTGTCAGATTACCTGCTATTATAGCGCCAAATAGCATAAAAGAGAGTGCCATGCTCAGGAGGATCATGATGGCAGGCGCTATTGTAATATTTGTTGTCAGGATCAATGGCAGTTGGCTGATAAAGACTCCATGGATTGCTATGTAAAAAAAGTTTACTAAAACGTAAACGAAACGAACTTTATTTAGTGGTTTATCGTTCAACCAAACTTTGAAATTGTGCGGCATTTTCGCTAATGATATTACTAGGTCAACAATTTTTTTGACCCAATGAAAGTTTGGTCGAAAGACCGGAGTCGTTGGGCGGAATGTTTTGCTCCACGTTAAGGATTTAGTTAGGTTTTTATTGATCACGTTTTGGCATTCCTGCCAGATTTTATCATGCCAAAAACCAGTTAAGACTCCAACGGCTACGCCGGGTATTAGAGCGGCTGGATGAAAATAGCCGAAAGATAAGATTCCAAGGATACCCCCTAAAAAAGCTCCCAGAAGGTTTCTTTTAGTTACATTTTGCATTACGTTTACCTCTTACCTCTTTTTTAAAGGACAATTAATACTAATTACATTTTACTTATAAGGATATGCTATTTGATTATTTATTTTGTGTTAAATTAAATAAAAAACAGCATTTTTTGCTGATTTTGATTATTTTATTATAATAATATGTCTCTCGACTCTCTTTGTTCGCTCGAGACACTCGCTTTGTCTGACATATAGAATCAAATGGTTGAAGCTCCGATCAAAGCGAGGAGAAACAGAGTGACGACGAGTCAAGTGGTGCCCCCAGTAGGACTTGAACCTACGACCGTCTGCTTAAGAGGCAGCTGCTCTACCAACTGAGCTATAAGGGCAAGTAATAATATATAAATTAAGATAATAGTTTTTGAAATATTCCCCTTGTCAATTACCGACTGTCTGTCCGCCTTTGGCGGAAGTTATAATGGTAGGAAAATAAACAAAGAAAAAGTGGCCTGCCAAGCCGTAGCCCAAAAGGCGAAGGCTGGCGCACCCGGTAGGACTCGAACCCACAACCTACTGGTCCGAAGCCAGTCGCTCTATCCAATTGAGCTACGGGTGCATGTTATTCGGAGTAGGAGATATTGTAACACAAAATAGAATAAAATCAATACTGAGCAAAAGGGTCAATATATTTTTCTTTAATTTCAGCTTCGGCTGACGCCAATTTTTTAAGGTTGATTTGCTGGATTGCCGGCGCAGTTTGATTAGCAATAGCTTCTAATAAGATTTTATTATTAGTGCTAAAGTGTCGCCGATTCATTTTATCAGCCAGCATAATAAAGCCAATTATTTTATCTTGTACTTTTATAGGGGTGATAATCAGTGAGTCGCTGATATAAGGTAAGAGGGCGTATTCTATTTTGAAATTTTCTTTGGTGACAATGGTAGTCTTCGGTTGGGTAAGTAGATTTTTTAATAAATTATCCTTACTAACATCATAGGAAGTGTGGTGTTTGATTTTATTATAGCCAACAGCTTGATGGACATACATTTTTTGAGTATCACTAGAGAAAGTAGCTAGGAGGGCTTTATTTGAAGGTATAATTTGGAGAAGTATTTTTAAAATTTCTTTCGCTATCTCATCTAATTTTTGGTAACTGCCAATAATTTTGCCGGTAGCAAACAGAGCAGCTAGTTTATTGTTAGCATGATAGAGGCGATCGTCAAGGGCGAGACCGATGTTTTGATAAATTTTGTTAGCTAACGGCGGTTGTCTTTTTATAATACTATGCCAATTGTAAATGGATAATTCTAGAGTCTTAACAATCATTGAGGATGCTTCTAAATGGTATCGATGCTTACTGTGTTTTTGTAAAAAGGTCAGCTCGCCTAGGAAATTACCTTCTTTGAACAAAGCAATTATTTCTCGGTTGTTAAAGTTACTTCTCAAGACTACTTGCCCTTCAGTAATGATAATAATTTTATCTCGGGTGGTATTTTTAGTAAATATTTTTTCAAATTGGCTATATTTTTTTTCAATCAAAAATTGGCTAATAAAAGCAACTTCTTTTTTATTCAACTCTTGAAATAATGGTACGTCTTCTAAGATAAATCTAGCCATTATTATATATTATTGAGATAGGCTAAAGCGATAACTTCATCAATTATATTTTGAGATAATAATTCTTTAATATTCTGTTGCATGCTGAACATACCTTCTTCAGCGCTGGTTTGGACTATTCTTTTAATTTGTGGGATTTTATTTTCGCGAATAACATTAGCTACGGCGGGATTATTTATTAAAAGTTCTCTAACAGCCACACGGCCACCATTTATTTTGGGTAACAGCTTTTGACAGATGACACCACTCAGAGAGATAGATAATTGTAATCTTACTTGAGATTGTTGGTGAGGAGGAAAAACATCAATAATGCGATCAATGGTCTGGGCGGTATTATGAGTATGGAGAGTGGCTAAAACTAAGTGTCCGGTTTCCGCCAAAGTGATTGTGGCAGCCATTGTTTCTAGATCGCGCATCTCACCAACCATAATAACATTTGGATCCTGTCTCAGAATATGGCGCAAAGCATCTTTAAAAGTGATAATATCGGTGCCTAACTGTCTTTGTTTAATAATACTTTTCTTAGGGTTGTGAACAAATTCAATTGGGTCTTCTAGAGTGATAATATTAGCCATCCTAGTCTGATTGATTTTTTCTATCATCGCGGCTAGAGTTGTTGATTTTCCGCAGCCAGTTGGGCCGGTTACTAAAATCAAACCATTGGTTTGCTGGATTAGATCTTCAGTAATTTTAGGCAGACCTAAATCCTCCATCTCTGGTATTTTTTTGGAAATAACCCGACTGACTAGACCAACATTATCCTTCTCCCAGTGGAGGTTAACGCGATAACGAGAATATTCAGGTATTTCATAGGAGACATCTAATTCCCGTTCTTCTATAAAAGTTTTCTTTTGTCGCTCGGTTAAAATACTAAAAATCATTCTTTCAGCTATTTCTTTAGTAACTGTGGGAGTGTTGGGTAACACTTTTAATTCTCCATCTACTCTTAAAATAGGTGGTTTGCCGACAATAATATGTAAATCCGAAGCTTCATTGTCAGTTGCCGCTTTAAATAAATTATTGATGTTCATTCCATTAAACCTTTTAAAGCTTAATTAAATTTGTTATATTTTAGTTTTATCACTTAAATCCAAGTTTTTATCCGTTTGGGGGGAGCCGTTTTGGAGGTAAATTTAGCGTGGTTCATTTGGTTGTTAAAAAATTTAAGGTAATTTTATTATAACATATCTATCTATAATAAAAAACACACGACATTAAAGCCGAGTGCTGTTTAAGTTAGGAAATATTTTATTTATTAAATAATAGCGAGGGGTTTTTTATCAGGTGTCGCAAGGTTTCATAGGAGCCAAACAGTAGACCGGTATATAATAGATTACTCATAATAGTATTCTTAAAAAAAGGAATAGCTAAAGTATAACTTAAAGTTAATCCGGCGAAATCATGAGTATACCAATTGCCAAAAAACCAGACGGCTAAATTAGTTAAGCAGAAGAAAAATAAAGCAGAACCAAGTGAAGCGCTGATAGTATTAACAATATTTTTATGTTTTTTGAGAGTTAAGCCAAAGAGAGCGATGATAGCAAAGGAGCCATAAACAGAGAGCATGATGCCCCAGTGGTAGAAGCCAATAAAAAAATCAGAGAACAGTAAGGCAATGAAAGGTAAAATAATATATTTTTTATTTTTAGCATAAACTCCGCTAAATAAAATGACACTGGCTAAAGGAGAAAAATTTGGCCAATGTGGTAAAAAACGGGCTACTAAAACAACAGTACTGACTATTAGAATGAGGAGAAGATTTTTTGTATTCATTTAGTTACCGTTATAAGATTTTATTAAAAAAATGTTTTTTAAAACTCAGATTCTTGAAATTTCCACTCAATTTTTTCAGAAATCTTTGGAAAGTATTTATCAACGGAGACCATTGGCATTTGGCCATCACTGTAGTATTGCCAGTATTTTTGGTCTTGTCCGTTTATTTTATTATTGATTTGGGTAATTAGAACTCCCATTTCTCCATAATTTTCAACTTGAAATGGCCAGGATTGTCCAACGGCAAGATTTTCAGTAATAGTTAGTAAGTCTTCATTAACAGAGCTTGAGTAAGGATATTGTAACGAAATTATCTGTTGATTGTCAAATAGAAAATCCACTGATAAATATTGTTGAAGATTTTCGTTGAAATTAGAGTTAGCCAACGGTTCATTGGGCTGGTTATCAGGTTTAGTGAACCAGAGATAGCCGGCGACTAGCAAAATAATTATTAAAAGGAAATATTTTTTCATTTTTATTTTTAATAATCAATACCGGGGCGGGCGGCTAAACCTTTATTGATATAATGTTTAGTTTCTTGCATTTCCGTTACCAGATCAGCTAAATCTATAATTTCATTAGGACAATAGCGACCAGTTAGGATTAATTCCAATTTGTCCGGTTTTTTTTTAATTAAACTAATAATATCTTTTAATTTTAATAGTTTGGTTTTGGCAGTGGTATTAATTTCGTCAAGGATAAGGACGTCAAAATCCTCTTGGAGCCACTCCTGGGCTTGTTTAAGCCCCTTTTTTGCTTCTTTAAGGTCCTCTTTTGTGTTTTCAAAGCGGAATATTTTACCGACTCGCGTTTGTCCAAAAGCTTTATAGTAAATATTTTTATCTTTAAGGCAATCTAAAATTTTACGTTCATTGTAATAATCACCACCTTTGTCAAAATAAATAATGCCTACTTTTTTCCCATAACCGATAGCTCGGATAGCTAAACCTAAGGCAGCGGTAGTCTTACCTTTACCGTAGCCGGTGTAAACGTGGATTTGTCCTTTAGCTGGAAGCATAGTTTATTTGAGATCACAACTTCCTTTAAAGCCGCATTGTTTAGAGCATTCCGTGCAACCCCCGACTTTAATCATGGTCCCCTGCTTGCATTGAGGGCAGACCTTGCCAACCCTTGCTCCGTAAAGGTTGTTATTGATTTCATGATTTAATTCTTGGTGCTTTTTGGGGTTCTGCATTTCATTAATTTCAATTTTGATCTTATTAGGGGGAATATTAGTTACCGCGGGGGTTTTTTCGACTTCAACGGCATATTTTTTATTTAATTCTTTAGCCGTGGCAATAACTATTTTATCTTTTTTAGTTTCTCCATTGTAGGCCAGATTTTTTTCTTCTGTTTTAGCATCTATAGAAAGCACCTGTTCAGTACGACTGTTGTCTCGATAGATAGTTACTCCTTTACAACCAAGTCCATAGGCCTGTTCATAGAGTTCGGCTGTTTGTTCAACGGAAAAATCAGCAGGCGCATTAGCTGTTTTGCTAATAGAAGAATCAGTCCATTTTTGTACAGTTGCTTGTACTTTAATATGATCTAAAGGAGTGAGGATCATAGCACTAACAAAAAAATCAGGTAAATGGCCATTTTTTCTGTATTTTTCAGCTAAGGGAATAAAAACTTCATGAAAACCAAGTCGTGACTGACGAAAAAATTTAAAGGCATAATAAGGTTCAATGCCGGTGGAGGTGCTGAGCATAGAGCCGACTGTACCGGTTGGTGCTTGGGTAGTTAAAGTGACGTTGCGGATACCATTTATCTTAATTTTCTGCCTGACTTCTTCAGGCATGTTTTGCATAAAACCAGATTCCAAGAATTTAGTAGTTTCAAATTTTGGGAAAGCGCCTTTTTCTTGAGCGAGATTACTTGACTCCAGATACATTTCCACTGTAATTGTTTGGTATATTTTTTCTATAAAATCTAGAGATTTTTCAGAGCCGTAGTGGAGGCGTAATTTAATTAATAATTCTCCCAACCCTAGTGTGCCGCCCCCAATTCGTCTTTCGTTTTTTTGATTATCTTCATTTTCTTGAAAGTGATAAGGAGTTAAATCAATGACATTATCTAAAAATCTAGTTAAAATTCGGGCTGATTTTTTAAGTTCGTCCCAGTCCATTTCATAGAGAGGGCCGATTTCGTCTTCGCCAATTTGCTTAGCAAAAGAACCAAGATAGAGATGCCCCAAGTTGCAAACGCCCCAACCAGGCAGACCTTGCTCTCCACAAGGATTAGTGCAAATGATTTGGTTAAAATAATATGAATTACTTATTTTATTATAGCGATCCATAAAAATAATACCCGGCTCTGCACTAGCATGGGCGTAGGAGATTATTTTATGCCATAATTTACGCGCTTTGATGGTTTTATATACTTTAGTGGGATAGCCAGCTTTTTTCCAAGCTTTTATATCGCCATTCCAGACATTATTATAGATATCATTATAGGCGGGGTTTTCATAATCCGGAAACTCTAAATTCCAATATTCATCTTTTTTAATCGCTTCCATAAAGTCATCCGATATCAGGACCGAAATATTAGCATTTTCTATTTGTCCGGCTTTTGATTTGGCGCTGATAAATTCTATAATATCTGGGTGCCAATCCCATTGAGTTAGCATCAGAGCGCCGCGTCTTGAACCGCCCTGCTCAATTAAACCAGTAACATATGAGAACAATCCGCCCCAAGATACAGAGCCGGAGGATTTACCGTGCACGCCTTTAACGTAGGCATAGCGGGGTCGGAGAGCGCTTAGGGATAGGCCTACTCCGCCACCACGTGACATTACCTCTACCATTTGGTATAAAGTTTCTTTAATGATACCTCTACGTGAATCGGCTGGAGAGGGTAGAACATAACAATTAAAAAGAGTTAAGTTAGAAGTGTAGTTACCGTGCTGATCAATATTGGCTCCAGTCATAATTCGTCCACCTGGTTGGATATGCTGTTGACGGAGCTGATCAAGAAATAATTCAAAATATTTTTCTCTTTCTTCATCGGTTCTTTCTACTGAAGCCACAGCTTTGGCAATACGTCGATGAGCATCTCGGATGGACTCTCTTGGCTTATCGCATTTGTATAAATCCTGTTCAAAGGTGTGGCCGTTGCTATCGTCAGCGTAGATGCCCGTGATCATATAAAGGATTACTTTTCCATCCTGTAGGATTTGTTTAACAATGCCTAAGTCTTTTTTAGGATATTTGCGATCCTCTTTACTAATAACAATAACCAGATCACCAAGCCCAATGGTTTCTTTTTTATCTTTGATGGAATAGCGATCTAGAAAAATGATTCTTCCTAATTCATCAAATTGAGTAGAGTTATTTAAAATATGTCTAGCTTGAGGGCTTAGAAAAATATTTGCCTCTTCTAATTTTTTAACTTCTGGTGAAATTGTCTCTTTATCTTTAGCTAAACGAGTTCTCTTCCGTTCTTCGCGATAAATAATAAAGGCCTTAGCAGTTCGAGCCCAGTTAGCTTGGATGAGAATGATTTCAATAATGTCCTGTATCTGCTCGACAGTTGGAATATTTTTTTGGTCAAATTTATGTTCTAGAACAGAGGAGACAATATCGGTTAATTTTTTGGCTTCTAATTCGTCAAATTCTTGGGTGGCGCTGCCGGCTTTTAGAACGACATTAAAAATTTTATTTTTATCAAAATCAACGATTGTCCCGTCTCTTTTTTTGATCTTTTTAGTGCCGGCAAATATTTTTTGCTGTTCGTTAATTTTACTGCCACGCATTTTAAAGTAAATTTTGGCTACTTGAGGCAGATCGTTTTCTAATAAAACAATATTGATCGCGCTACGGATGTCATCGCTGGTAATAGTCTGTTCAATTGGGTAAGTAGCTTCTAGATATTTTACAACTTCATCAGTCAATTTCTCTGAAAGAGGATTATCTTTAATTCCGGCGGCAGTAATAGCTTGTTTGAGGGAGCTATTGATTTTTTCCTGGTTAAAATCTTCTATTGTTTCATTACGTTTTTTAATCGGCCAAGCTTGCATGGGTTTATTTTTAGTTTTAGTTAGTCAAAATAAAAAGCTTAAAAGATTCTAATTAAGCTATTTTGTAAGGTGTCAGCACTATATATAGTGGTCAAAATAAGTATAGCACACAAGATATAGAGATGACAAATTTTTGTTTTTATTTTTAGTCGAAAGTAGTATTATTATAAATCGCTTAAGAAAAAAAGTCCAGCCTCGGGATATTTCAGGGCTAATCTTACATAAAACAGCAATTGCCAAGCTGTTTTTTTTCTGTTATTATTAGCGCATATAGAAATATATGGGAAAATTTTTCCACAAGTCAAAAACTAGGCCTCAGAAAGCTACTAAAGAAGAACTAGTAGACCCGGTTTTGTATATTGGTGGTTTAGATCCTAAAAAATATCCATCTTTAACAGATAGAGACATTAATGAGAATGAACAGGAGGAAGAAAACCCTTTAAATAAAAGATAATTTTTTCAGAGAAGCAAAAACAGCCTTTGGAGAAAGCTGTTTTTTATTTTAAAATTATACTGTGGTTGTTTTTTACTACCTCTGCAGTAATTTTTAGATTTTTTTTCACGATTTTGGAAAATTCTTCCAAAATTTCTTGATTGCCGTGGACTAAGAAAACTTTTTTGGGCTTGCCAGTAAATTTCCCCAACCATTTTAATAGTTCATTCTGATCAGCATGAGTGGAAAATCCGTCAATCTGACCAACTACTGATTTAATTGCTATAGATTTATTATAATAATCAAAAGCAAAAGCCCCATTGAGTATTTTATAGCCAAGAGTTCCCGGCACCTGAAAACCCATAAACAGAATATTATTTTCTGGTCGCGAAGCATACCTAGCTAAGTGATGAATAATTCGTCCGCCTTCGGCCATACCACTGCCAGCCAATATAATTTTAGGTGGTGGGACGGAATTAATCTGCTTCGATTGGCGGATATGGCTGGTGATTTTTAAATGAGGAAAACTGAAAATATCGCGGTCAGTTTTAAGCGTCTCTTGCGCCTCTGCATTTAGTAAGTTTAGATGACGTTGATATATTCTAGTCGCTTCTGTCGCTAGAGGGCTGTCAAGAAAAACTGGCACATTAAAATCAAGATGTGATTCATAATAATCATTAAGAATTTTTAAAACATCTTGAGTTCTTTCTACAGCAAAGAGAGGAATTAATAAAGTGGAATTTTTAATAGTGATTCTTTTGACTGCTTCCAAAAGTTTTTCATTCCTTATTTTTTTGTCTTCATGATTGCGGTTGCCATAAGTGCCTTCCATAATTACATAGTCGGCTCGGTCAAAATAGTCAATATTTTGGACTAAAGGCATATTTTCTGAGCCAATATCTCCGGTAAAAATTATAGTTTGGTTTTCTACTTTGATTTCAACGATAGCTGCTCCTAAAATATGTCCGGCCTGATAAAAAGTAAAGCTTATTTTAGAATTGAGTGGCTGTGGTTGATAATAATCTATTGTTTGCCAGAGGCGATTTAATTGATTAAAGGCGTTAGTAGAATAAAGTGGTTTGAGACGGTGTTTGGCTGATTTTTCATACATGATGTGGACGCTGTCCTTGAGGATAATTTGGGCTATTTGTCGAGTGGCGTCAGTGGCGTAAACTTTACCCTTATATTTTTGGTCGTAGAGCTTTGGCAGTCGTCCGCAGTGATCCAGATGAGCGTGGGTTAAAATTACCGCGTTTAATTCTTCTGGACAAAAATTAAACTCCCGCCAGTTTTTCCAGTAATTTTCTTCATCGCCTTGAAATAAGCCGCAGTCTATGAGTATTTTGTAGTGATTAACTTCCAATAGGTGGCAGGAGCCAGTTACTTCTCCAGTAGCACCATATGAAGTTAGTTTTATCTGAGACATTTTATTTTTTATCCGCCTTTGGCGGGTTGTTTTAAAAAAGGATTTTCCATCTTAAAAGTAATCCGAGGAGTCTGGGCATTTATTTGTTCTAAGCTGATATTATATTTTTTGGCATATTGATAATCAACTGAGCCAAAAATAGCTCGTGAATAATCAAACCCTAATTTTTTAGCGGTGTCTTTAATTTTTTTTTCTGAGTGGCCTTCTATTTCCACAAAGGGTTCTAGAAAAGGCTATTCGTCAATAGTAATTTCCACGCCATCTAATTTCCACAGTTCCCGCTTGGTTTCCTGATAAGCTCTTTCCTGGCAGCCCAAAGTGTTGAGTAATTCCCGAGCTTTTTCCATATTATCTATAGTCAGGCAAATTTCTTTTTGGTCTTCTAATTTTTCGCCATTAGTTATTTTGACGCTCATCGTAATGCAGTCATATTCCTGTCTCACTCGAGCCCAACCACCTTTAACTTCATGGCCTTTAGGAAAATGCCAAACATATCTTCTCTGCAAAGATTCTGGATAAATCAATTTAACACCGGCTTGTTGTAGGCGGGTTCTAATTTCATTTTTATTTATATTAGTGAAGGTGGCTTCGTATTCTATTTGCATCTTATAGAAATTATAACATTTTATCAAAAAAAATGCCTACCCTTGATTTGGGCAGGCAATTATTTAGAGGCACCACGGAGAAATTTCCGTGGGAAACCGAGGATATATATATTTCGCCAGCATGATTTTTTCTTCTTTGGTTAATTTGAGACGAAACATATCTCTAATTATCCAAGGAAAAATACCTAAGGCGATGATGTGGCTAACAATGATACTAGTCAACACAACTTTATATCCGGCTTCACTGAATATGATTTGATATAAATTCAAAATATCCCTCTTAGTTAAAAATACAATTTTAATAAAATATAATAGATTAATATATCATATTTGTCAATATTTTAAATCTTCCCCACTAAATCCAATCCTGGCTTTAAAGTATCTTTGCCTGGTTGCCAATTGGCTGGACAAACTTGGTCGCCGTATTTATGGACAAATTGAGCAGCTTGCAGTTTTCTAAGTAGTTCATTACTGTTGCGCCCAATACCATTGTCATGAATTTCAATAGTTTTTAAATGCCCTTCAGGATCAATAATAAACGTGCCTCTTAGAGCTAAACCCTCATCCTGAATATAGACGCCGTAACTGCGGCTGATATTGCCACTCGGATCGGCCACCATTGGGAATTTTATCTTTTTAATAGTTTCTGAATCATCATACCAAGCTTTATGGACAAAGACAGTATCAGTACTGACTGACAAAATTTCAGTATTGAGTTTTTTAAATTCATCATACTTATCAGCTAGATCGCCCAACTCGGTCGGACAGACAAAACTAAAATCAGCCGGGTAGAAGAATAAAATTATCCACTGGCCTTTATAATCTGCCAAGTTTATTTTTTTGATTTGCTTTTCGTGGTAAGCTTCAGCCGTAAATTGCGGTGTTTGAGCGCCAATATTTGGCGTGTAGTTACAGTATATATAATTGCAATTATTGTTGCCGGTGTAGTTGCAACATTTGCAATGGCAGTCATCGCCACAGGCGCAGGTATTATATTTTTCTTTTTCCATATTTTTAATTTAATATTCAAATTATTTCGCAGTTGCAAAATTTTCTGCCACTTGATTCCAGTTGATTATATCCCAGAAATTTTTAACATAATCGGCGCGGACATTTTTATATTTTAAATAATAAGCGTGCTCCCAGACATCCAGAGCTAAAATTGGCCGATGGCCTAGAGAATAAGGACTATCCTGATTGGACGTTTGTTCAATAATCAATTTATTATTCACTACTGATAACCAGGTCCAGCCGGAGCCGAATAAAGTAGTGGCCGCATTTTCAAACATTTCTTTGAATTTATCAAAAGAGCCAAAAGCTGAGTCCAGAGCTTTGATTAACTGCTGGTTTGGTTTGTCAGATTGTTTGGCTGGGGTCATAATTTTCCAAAAGAAGCTGTGGTGAACATGCCCGCCACCGTTATTTTTAACCGCTGTTCTGACTTCAGTTGGTATTTTTTCCAGTTTTTGCAAAAGAACTTCTGCCGGATATTGAAAAAAGTCAGGATGTTTTTCCAGAGCCGCGTTTAGTTTTATTGTATAGCCCACATGATGCTTGTCATGATGGACTTTCATGGTTTGCTGGTCAATATATGGCTCTAAGGCAGCATAGTCGTAAGGCAAAGGAGGAGTAATAAATTGTTTTATATATTTTTTCATATAGTTGTTGGTTAATAATTAATTTAGTTGAAGTATTTTTCCCGATAGAATCTGATCAGCTGCTTGACTTCTGGAATAACAGAAGGATTGCCAATGCCAACTTTAGTTTTTTTCTGCACAGCTTCCAAAGTTAAAGCTCCATCTAGTACGGCCTCTTCAATATCAGAATCGGTCACTTTGGCTATTTTATCAATCAGGCGTTTTGATTCTTCAATCAGGCGTTTTTTTTGTCCGCTTTTTAAAAAATAATTATTAATGGCGCTACGCAGAGCTTTATCTCCCAAAACCGAACAGTGAATTTTACGCATCGGTAGACCGTCTAGACGTTTAGTAATATCCTGTGGTTTTATTTTTAAAGCATCGTTTATTTTCATACCCTTGTTTTCCGTAACCATTATCGAGAGCATAGAAGTGGCGCCAATAGCTGAACCACAGCCAAAAGTCTGCCATTGCATGGAAGTAATCCGGTCCTCTTTTTTATTCACTTTAATCCAGACTTTCATCACATCGCCACAGGCCGGACTACCAACCATGCCTAAGCCATCATAGTCCGTTATTTTGGAAGCATCCATTACTAGATTTTGAGGGTGAAAGAAATGCTGTTTGACTGTTTTACTATAAACCCAAGACTCTTTATTATCTTTTGGCGTTAAGTCAATTTCTTGGGCGGCCTTTGATCTGCTTTTAGTTTTCTTTATCTTCATAATTTTATAATTTATTTTAAAATCTTAATTTTACGCGGAGCGTCCTGCACAGCTTGGGTAATTTCTTGCACCTGAATATTAACTGGAGAACCCTGACGTAGTTTTTTTACTAACGGAGGCAGTTTAGACATCAAGTATTTCAAATCTTTTTGAGTGGTTTGTTTGCCTAAAGTAAAACGCATAGAGCCGTGGGCTGCTTCATAAGGATAACCCAGAGCTCTGATCACATGGGATGGTTCCAAGGTAGTTGAAGTGCAAGCCGAACCAGTAGAACATTGAATACCTACTTGGTCCAGATGGAGTAGTAGAGCTTCTCCTTCTATATCCAAGACAGAGACATTAACGTTATTGGGTAGTCGGTAATTAGGATGACCGTTTAAAATTGTTTTTGGCACTTTAGTTAAAATTTGTTTAATTAACCAGTCTCGCAATTTAATTAAACGAATATTTTCTTTTATTTTATTTTTGTTGACTAAATTTAGAGCCGTGGCCAGACCGACGATGCCGGGTACGTTTTCTGTGCCAGAGCGAAGATTTTTTTCCTGACCGCCACCGTCCAAAATAGCTTGAATCGGCGTGCCACGTCTGACATATAGGACTCCCACGCCCTTTGGTCCGTAGATTTTACTGCCGTTTAAAGTTAGTAAATCAACATGGAGTTTATTGACGTCCAAATCTAGTGCGCCGGCGGCCTGACAGGCATCAGTATGGAAATAAATCCGTGGCAATTTTTTAGCCAAACGCTGTTTATTTAATTTAGTAATAAAAGTGCCTAATTGTTGGATTGGTTGCAAAGTGCCAATTTCATTATTGGCCATCATAATACTAACTAAGACAGTTTTATTCTCAATAGCTTTTTCTAAATTTTTTAATTGCACTAGACCATTTTTATCTACCGGTAAGATAGAAATTTTATGTCCGGCGTGATGCAGAGTTTCGGCAGTATGCAGTACAGCGTGGTGCTCAATCGACGAGGTAATTAAGTGACTATTTTTCTCCTGGGCAATCAAGACTCCTTTGAGACCTAGATTAATACTCGCTGTGCCGCCACCAGTAAAAATAATTTCTTCGGGCTGACAACCTAAAAACTTAGCGACCAATTGACGAGATTGGGCGATAGCTTGCTGACTGACTCGGCCTAGGCGGTAAAGACTGGAGGGGTTGCCAAAATTTTTGCTCCAGTACGGTTGCATGGCCTTAACTACTCGGGGATCAGTCGGCGTAGTAGCGGCATAATCTAGATAAATACTTTTGGGCATACTATTTATTTAAGAGGAGGATGAATTTGCTGACCGTGGTCGTCATAAACTAAAATAGCATTCACCGGACAACTTTGGGCGGCTTGGAGAATAGTTTTTTCATCATCACCCTTGGGATTTTTAATAATGGCAATACCTTCGTCGTCTAACTCAAAGGTATTAGGTGCCACAGCGATGCAAGTAGCGACGCTAGTGCAAAGTTCGCGATCAATTTTTACTTTCATGGTTTTATAGTTAATTTTTAAACAAGGTGATTTATCTCGGCATTGATTACAAATACCAAAGTAGTATAATCTGCATTCCCCACAAAGATAATCTCCAGATTGCCGTAGATGTTTTTTTGGTAGAGGATATTTAGGAATATCATAGATATTTTTACAGACATGGCAGAAAAAATGATCATGGTCTTTTTTTTGTCCGTCAAAACGACTGATTTGATCAGGTAAATTAAGTTCTTTGATTAATCCCATTTGAGCTAAAAATTTTAAATTACGATAAATAGTTCCTAGAGAAATATGGGGCATTGTCTGGCGTAATTTTTGATAAACTTGTTCAACTGTGGGATGAGAATAATCATTTTTTAAAAAATTTAGTAAAATCTGCCTTTGTTTAGTGAGGCGGCTTTTATAGGGGAGTTGTAGTTTTTCTTTGGTTAACATTTCTTATTGATAATCATTATTAATAATAATTTAAAGATTAAGATTAGTCAAGTTTTATTTTTTGATTGTTTTCTTAACCCTCCTTCGCGTCAGTCCCCAATATTTAGTACGGGGGCTATACTTATTTCTTGACAAAATCATTTTTTTATGCTAATATATAAAAGTAAGTTAGAAATTGGTATAAGTCCTCGTTTAATCAAGCTGAGCTCGATATGAGGCCGCCAATTTTTTATTTGTCCCCAAGTTTTATAAGTAACCTTACTATATAACTTCCTTAATTAAGCAAAATGGCTGATGAATTAAAATCATTTCAATTAGTAATTAAACCAGGCCAGCAGAGCTTGAAATCACGTGATTATTGGATTATTTTTATCTTCTGTTCTGTCGCCGCCTTTGCTCTTTTAATCTATATTGGTTCAACTATTTAATTATTAAGATAAAACTATGAGCAAACTAAAAACGTTCAAACTAGCGAAAAAATGCCGCTCTTCTACAACGGAGAGTTATGAGAATTGGACAATTCTATCCCTCTTTCTTCTTAGTCTCATTCTCTTGAGCATCTAATTTATTATTAAAAACAAAAACAAAAATGATTTACACGGTATCAACAATAATTTTATTATTATTTAGTTGGGTGCCTTACACCGTCTATTGTTAATTTTTTAAAAGAGATCATTAAAATTTTATGTCATTTTTTAAAAGATTGTTGGGTGTTTTTAATCAAAATAGATCAGTACCAGACGATGAACAGCTGATTAAGCAACCGGAGCATAATTTAGCCGAAGCGCCTCCGGATGAGTTGATGGTTATCGAGCAAGAAAAGGGGAAACACATTAATAATAAGGGCTCGCCTTAAAAATATTTCCAATCGCGCGCTTCTCTACAATTAAATAAAATTATAATCCTCCTTTTGTGTAGGAGGATTTTTTATTTCTCAAAAGAGAAGAAAAATTATTATAATTTTGCATCATATAACACAAGGTTAAGTAGGTGTTTCATTTTAACTCAAAAATGATATAATAAGAATATTAAAATAAAGAATAATTTTTATGACTAGAAATAATTTGAGTTGGAAAATTGGCGGGGAAGCCGGTTTTGGTATTAAATCAGCCGGCGTAATGCTCGGTAAAATATTTATGCGCAGTGGTTATGAGATTTTTGATTATACCGAGTATCCTTCTTTGATTCGCGGTGGTCATAATACCTTTCAGCTAATGGTTGATCCGAATAAAGCTAACAGCGTCAGTCAAAGTGTGGATATTTTAGTGGCTTTGAATCAAGAAAGTATTGATGGATATTTGGTCGAGTTGAGTCATAGCGGCCTGGTTCTTTATGATCAGGCCAAAGCCAAATTGTCAGCTCGCCAAGCGGCTAAATATAAAATTGAGGGGTTGGCCTTGCCTTTATCTGACTTAGCCAAAGATTCGGGCGGAGGATTAATGAGAAACGTAGTGGCCTTAGGAGCCACTTTGGCTCTGGTAGGGCAAAATTTATCCATTGCTAACGGGGTCATTAAAGAGAATTTTAAAAGAAAGGGATCGACTGTAGTTAATAATAATTTAAAAGCGTTAAAGTCTGGTTTTGATTATATTAAGAAAAATTATCAAGGCAACTTTTTTTGCCAACTGCCTAAATTGCCAGCTAAAGATAATATTTTGATTTCAGCCAATGAATCATTAGCTTTAGGCGCTTTAGTGGGGGGTTTAAATTTCTATGTGGCTTATCCCATGACACCCTCTTCTTCAATTTTACATTATTTAGCGAGTGTGGCGGAAAAAACAGGGATAGTGGTTAAGCACGCTGAAGATGAAATTGCGGTAATTAATATGGCTTTAGGTGCCGCACATGTTGGAGCACGGGCTATGGTTGCTACTTCCGGAGGAGGATTTTCTTTAATGACCGAGAGTTTGGGTTTGGCTGGGATAACTGAAACCCCGATAGTGATGGTTAATGTCCAGCGACCCGGACCAGCTACTGGTTTACCGACCTGGACCGAGCAAGGCGATTTACAGTTTATGCTGCGGGCGGCTCAAGGTGAATTTCCCCGGATTATTTTAGCGCCTGGTGATGCCCAAGAGAGTTTTGATTTAGCCGCTCAAGCTTTGAATTTGGCAGAAATCTATCAGACGCCGGTAATTATTTTATCTGATAAATTAATTGCCGAAGGCAGCACTACTGTCCAAAAATTTAAGAGCAATACTATAAGAGTTAATCGCGGTAAATTATTAACTCAAACTCAATTAAATAAAATAAAAAATTATAATCGTTATCAGATAACTGGGGATGGTATTTCGCCACGCGCACTACCGGGAATGAGAGGCGGCGTTTATATTGCTAATAGCGATGAACACAATCCACTTGGTTTTTCCGATGAGGGAGGAGATAACCGTCATCAGCAGGTAGACAAGCGCTGGGCCAAGCTGGAAACTTTAGCTAAGAAGTTACCGCCACCTATTATTTATGGCAATCCTAAAGCCAAAAACACGGTGGTGATTTGGGGTTCTACCAAAGGAGTAGTGTTAGATGTTTATCATCAATTGAGTCAGAAACAGCAGCGTAAAATTAAGATTATGCAAGTGCAATATATCTGGCCTTTGGCTGATAAATTTATTACTGAAGTTTTAAATAAATCCAGAAAGGTTTTATTAATTGAAAATAATAGTAATGCTTCTTTAGGGCAATTAATTGCTCAGGAGACCGGATTTAAGATTAAAAATAAGCTATTGAAATATGATGGACGACCATTTTTTAGGGAAGAAATTTTTTCAATATTAGATAAATTTTAAAAATATGACTGAACAAGATTTTATTACTCAACAAAAACCTACCTGGTGTCCTGGCTGTGGCAACCATGCGATGTGGATTGCCCTACGTCAGGCCTTGGCCGAATTAAATTTAAAGTCAGAGAATATTTTGATGGTTTTTGGAATTGGTTGTTCTGGCAATGGGGCTAATTTTTTTAAAACTAATGTTTGGCATTCTTTACACGGGCGGACAGTCCCCACCGCGGTCGGCGCTAAGTTAGCTAATAAAAATTTAACAGTGCTAGCTATTGCCGGCGATGGCGATGGTTATGGAGAGGGCATGGGTCATTTGGTTCATGCTATTCGCGGTAATGCCAACGTTACTTATATTGTTCATGATAATAAAGTTTATGGCTTAACCACTGGCCAGGCCGCGCCAACCGCCGAGCAGGGGTATCGTTCCAAATCCACGCCAGCTGGCATTATTGAAGAGGCCACTAATCCTATTGCTTTGGCTTTAGCGGCCGGAGGTAGTTTTGTAGCGCGTGGTTTTGCTGGTCAGGCCAAGCATTTAAAAGAATTATTTAAGGCAGCCATTCTTCATCGGGGGTTTTCTTTAGTTGATGTTTTTCAACCCTGTATTACTTTTAATAAAATTAATACTTTTAAATGGTATTTTGATCGGTTATATAATTTGGATCAGGATAAAAATTATAATCAGCAGAATCTTAGGCAGGCCTTTCAGCAAAGTACAGTCTGGGGCAAGAAAATTCCTTATGGAATTTTTTATCAAAACAAGAGGACAACCTATGGCGATAATTTACCACAGCTTCAAGGTCAAGCTTTGGTTAAGAGGCCTTTAAAGACCAGAAATATCAAGCAGCTATTAACTGAGTTTAGTTAATAATATGTTAGTTAATAATTCTAGAGGAATAACGCTAGTTGGTCTGATCATTACGGTTGGTATCCTAGCAATTTTATTCGGTGTAGCTTATGCTACTATTAATCCTGTAACCCGATTAAAGAACGCGGAGGATGAAGCGCGACGGCATGATATTTTATTTTTATCCGATGCTCTTTTTCAATACGCTAGGGATCATCGCGGCGTCTTGCCGGTCTTAGGGGAAATTACTACTAATAAAAAAGTTATTTGTTCAGCGCAAGGGGCCTTACGATCTTGTGCTGGGGATAATGAGTATTGCATTTTAATTGATGACCAGGATTTTTTTGACGATTATTTATCAGAGTTGCCAATTGATCCGGATCTGACCAGTGATACCAACACTGGCTATTATCTGCAAAAAGACAGTGACACTGGCTATTTGATTGTCGGCGCTTGTAGTACTAATGGTAATGCTATTACTCATAAGTCAGCAATTAAAGTTTCTTGTGCGGCTTATGGTGGTGGTTACTGCTGGTATTTTGCCAGTAGTGTCAACCAGACTTGTAATACGGTTTGCGCCAATAATGATTTAGTTTGTGTGCCTAACGTCACTCCTGGTCCGGACACAGGCCCTCGCAGTTTTTATTTTTGCTCTTTGAATAAAGTCTTTGATTCCTGCTCAGGCGGCTGTACGGATGAAGCTGGCTCCAACCGACCGCCGACTGTTAATCCAACTACCGGTGCCTGTGAAATATATTATCCTGATTTGAGCTGCACTTATAGTAGTGCCAGTTATAAAAATATTTGCCCTTGTCAATAAATTTTTAACTTATGATCAGCCAAAAGATTTATCATTATTTAAGCTTCGTTTTCGTTCTGGCTTTAGTGGTTACCCAAGCCATGATTTTTGTTTCCAGCAAAGCCGCTTTTGGCGGGCGTAATGATTTGCAGGTTATGTTTATTGATCTGCCCTCAAGCATCAGCACCGGAGAGCAGGTTAGTTTGCAAGCTATGTTGGCGGCTAAGACTAAAAATAAATTGGCTACAGTTTTATTTAACTTAGAAAATCAAGATTATGAGCTGGATCTAAATTTTGAAGCCCATTTGGAAGATAACGGAATCTGGTTGGCTGATAGCGTTTGGGATACTACTCAATATTTGCCAGGCATTTATCAAGTTTCAGTTGTCGCCAAAATATATGATCAACAAGGAATTATTAAAAAAGATTATCAATCAGAGGTTAAGGAGGTTTATATCGGCGAAGGTGATATAAATTTTTCTCTTTTAGATGAAAATCTAATAGGGGATAATAATTTTGATGAAACTTTGGAGAACATAAATACTCAACCAACAGAGGAAAATATTGAAGTCCCAGAAAGTAATAGTTCAACTATCAAAATTATTGAGCAGGCCGAGGATGAAAAGGAAACATCGTCTAGTGAGTTGATAAATTTAATTAATCCCCTAGATAATACAGTGGTCAAACAGCATTATTTTCAAGTGGCAGTTCAGACTAATACTTCCACTGATAGCGTGATAGTTGAGCTAATTAATTCAGAGGACGTGGTGATTAGCACTGGGGAGATTAAAATTCCTCGTACAGACGGGCTTAGTTGGGTTAAGACCATTGTGCTGGATGAGGACTTATTTATTGACGGGGAGTATCAATTGATTATTAAGGCCATCGGTTTAGAAACCAGCCAGGAAAGCTTTCATTTAGTTTTGGAAACGCAAGAAAAATTAAAAGAAGTCCCAACCAGTACAGCGGATTTAATTTTAAATAACGAAGAAGCGGTTAGCTCTACAACTGAGGTTGAGGAAACTGAAAAAGCTGAAGTGTTTCCAGTTCGAGAGAACACAGCTGCCGTTGATTTTACTTCCGGCTTAAGCAATTTAATAGCAAGTTTTTATAATACTTGCAGTAGCAGTCATCTATCCGACCAAGATTGTTTGCATTTTAAAGCAATAGTAGATAATAATTTAGATCAGCGGTGTTTAGATCAGCAAATTTATGAGGCGACCGCTTGTGAAGATTATCTTAATCGGGTTTATGTTGATTTTGAATGCCAGGGAAAGCAGATTATCAACAGTGAGGATTGTAAGGATTATTTGTCCGAAAAATATAGCAGTTCAGTTAATTGCCAGTTAAACGATCAAGAAGCTTGCCAGAATGTTTTGAGAAATAATTATTTAAATCGTTTAGTGATTAAGCAAAAAGAGCAGCAGGCTATTAGTGAGGTGATTGAGCCATTGGTCAGGCAGAATATAGCGGTCATTGACTTAGATAGCCAGTTAGTTCAGCAGGATATTGAAACTAATATTTTGTCTTTGAGGGCTGATAGCCAGAGTAAAGTTTTAGTGGTTGGTTCATCAGCTAAGACAGTTTTAGAGAGTGAAACAAAACTAACTGTTACCAGCCGGGCGGTTTTAATTATTGATAGTGATGAAGACGGTCTGCCAGATGATTTAGAGAAATATTATCAGACTAATCCTCAAGATAGCGATTCGGACGATGATGGTTATTTAGATGGCGAAGAAATTAACAATGGTTATAATCCATTAGGTCAAGGTAGTCTGCTTCAAGAAAGGACAGTTTTAGATCAGGTAATTTTAACTGAACGGATTTTAGATCAGCCAGAGAGCTTGCCTGATAATTTGGATCAAGCTTTGCAAATTGAAGAGGTGGTTAATTTAGCAAATAACCAAACAAAATTAAGCGGTCAGGCCGAACAAAATACTTGGGTGACGCTATATTTATACAGCCAGTTGCCTTTAGTGATGACCACCCAGACCGATGATCAGGGAAATTGGGAATATATTTTAGATGAATCATTAGCCGATGGCGACCATCAGGTTTATTTGGCGGTCAACGATCAAAACGGTCAGATTATCGGTCAGTCAGAACCCTTTCCGTTTTTTGTTAAAAATGCCCAAGCTGTTTCGGCAGACGAGTATTTTAATGAAGAGATTATAAACGAGAGCGATAATTATAATTTTTATTATTTAGTTGGTGGAGCAGGGATAGCGATTCTAGTTTTGATTTTATTAATATTTTTATTTAGGAAAAAATATTAATAGGATTATTAATGCCCCCTCTATCTCTCGACTTCGTTTGAGATATCTCCCCCTAATTTAGGGGGAGAAAAACCCGGCGAATGCCGGGTAGAGGGGGTATATAAAAAACCGACCTTCGAGGTCGGTTTTAAGGTTACTTTAATTTATCTAAAGCCAATTTTACATCTTTAGCTTTTTGGAAATAGGACCCAGGGCAAACTATGTTGGCGCCAGCTTTGCTTATAGCTTTGAATGTTTTGTCATTTACAGCGCCATCAACTTCTATATTTATATTAGGATACTTGTAACGCAGAGCTTTAATTTTGGGGATTATTTTTGATTGGAATTTTTGTCCTTGACTGCCAGGTTTTACACCCATTATTTGTATAGTATCAAAGTCAGAAATGATATTTTTTATTTTACTAAGTGGAGTATTGGGATTTATTGCTAAACCAGTTTTTATTTTCTTATTTTTTAGATAAATATTAATAGCTTTTATTTTTTTTATATTTTTATTAGCTTCATAGTGCCAAATTATTTTTTTAACATTTTTTAATTTAATCCAGGAAGTTATATATTTTAATACTTCACCCACCATCAGATGTATTTCTAATTTATGTCGGCGGGTAAGGTATTTTACGGTATCTGGAGTAATAGAATTTTTTATTCTGACAAATTTACCATCCATTATATCAATTTGAGTATAAACAAAATAGGGGCTAATTTTTTTCCAGTGCTTAGTAAATTCAGCCTTATTTTTTGATAATATGGAGGGTATTATTTTTACTCTTTTTTTAGCCATTAATTTATTTTTCTAACTCGTCTTTTGTGGCGAGCTAAATTAGAAAAAGAAGTATTGAGCCAGACTTCAATAATCTTTAAAGCTTGTTTTTTGGTCAAAAACCAGCCAGCTAAACAGAGCAGATTGCTGTCATTATCTTGTCGGGAAATGCCGGCGGCTTTAATAGAATAGCCCAAAGCAGCTCGCACATTCTTGAATTTATTAGCGGTCATCACCATGCCTTGGCCAGAACCGCATATCAAAATGCCCAAGTTATTTTTGTTGATTTTTTTGGCTACTTTTTTGGCTAAATCAGGATAATCGTCATCCGGCTGGAATTTGTAATTGCCTAAATCCTGATAAGTAATTTTTTTCTGATCAAAATATTTTTTAATCGCTTCTTTTAATTTAAAGCCAGCATGATCAGCGCCTAAATAAATTTTTTTCGTTTTCATATTATTATAATTATATTTTTATTTTACTTGATTAATTATTTTATGGTTCAAATAACCTTTAATGTTATCAATAGTTGTGTCCAAAATTCTTTGCAGGGCTTCCACAGAATTAAAAGCATTATGTGGTGTGACCAGTACTCGAGGATCTTGGATTAGCAAATGACCTTGCAAGATGGTTTTGAAATCCTGCGTTTTTTCTTGAAACGGTTTAGCCAAAAGTTCTTTTTCTTCTTTAATAAAATGTTCTTCTTCTAAAACATCCAAACCGGCACAGGTGATAATTTTTTTCTTTAAAGCAGTAACTAGCGCTTGAGTTTCCACCAGACCGCCGCGAGCCGTGTTGATTAGACAAGTTCCTTTGTGGATTAATTTAATATTATTTTTATTAATCAGGTGATGAGTTTTTTTGTTGTAAGGGGCATGCAGACTGATAATATCTGAATAACCCAGTAGATATTCAAAAGAAACATATTTTATGTCTAATTTTTTAGCCAAGCGTTGATCTTTGTGTGGATCAAAAGCAATAACTTTCATTTCAAAACCTTTAGCGATTTTAGCTACCCTTTGGCCAATATGACCGAAACCGACAATACCAATAGTTTTATCTTTTAAATCATGACCCCTTAAATTTATATCTGATAAGTCGAATTGATATTTCCGGGCATTTTCTACTGAAGGAAACAGACGGCGCGATAGAGCTAGAATTAGAGCAAAAGTATGCTCGGCCACCGTATTCTCTCCATAAAAAGGAACATTGCTTATGGTTATTTTTCTGGCTTGGCAGGCCTTGAGGTCAAGATGATCAAAACCAGTGGACATAGTGGCGATGAATTTAAGATTAGGTAGAGCAGCCAATGCCGCTTGATTAATATTAGAATAGATAAAGACTCCCAAAATGTCCGTGGCTTTTATTTTTTTCAAAACTTTTTGGCTGCTCGGTTTAGAAAAAAAGTTGAGGGAAACATTTTTTATTTTTCCTAATTTTTCCCGAAGGTATGTTTCTTCCCATTGTTTAACCTCTAAAAAAGTTATATTTATTTTAGGCATATAATTTAAATAATAATTTAATATTAGATAGTAGGTTTGTCTTTTTATTATACCACAGAATGTTTAGGAACAGCCGAGTCGCTTTGCTAGCTTGCTTTAATTTTAGTATAATTAAATTAAGGAGGTATAAATCTTTAAATATCTCATCTTAGCAAAATGAGGTAGAAAGGAGACTAAAATATGGCTAAAGAAAACAAAGGCATCGCAATTATTGGCTTGATTTTGATTATTGTTGGTATTTTATTGATTTTAGCCGGCCCAGTTTTTGGCTGGTTGGAAGGCAACATCGTGCTTTATGCTGGCATTATTTGTCTGGTGATCGGTATTATTATTAAAATTTTTGCCAAAGGAGGCAAAGGAGATGTAGGTTCAGGAACACCAATGGAAACTAAATCCGAAGATTCAAGTCAAACTCCACCCAAAGAGCCGGAATTCTAATTTAAAATCGCAAAACAAAAAATCCTCGATTAAGTTCGGGGATTTTTTGTCTGGGTATTTTATTTAGTCGTAGTTGGTTGGAGAGGGAACATATGATGAGAACCTCTATCACCGAAACCTCGACTGATTGGAAGACCCAATTCATCGCCGATGGCCTTGGCTTCTTCAAAATTTCCGTCGGCCATCAACTGATGCATTTGGACAACTTTGGCAAAATTTTCTTCATTAATTTTGCCTAAAAGATCATTGCCACGGCTAATCATTTGATTAGCTTGATCCGTCATTAATGCTGACCAAGCATTATAGTCATTGTTGTCGATAATTTCCATCATAGCCGTTTGCTTTTTTGGATCGCAACCAAATTGCGTATTATTTTCGTCAGCTGACGCTAGGGACGAGACTAGGAGGGTGGTGACCATCAACCCAAGCAATCCGGCCATTAGGTAGATTTTATGTTGCTTCATGTTTTATGAAATTAATTGTTAGTTGAAAGCACTTTCTATTAATTAATACGCAAGCAAAAATAATTTCTTTCAGATAATTAATGAGGTTCGGGCGGTAATGGCGGCTGGCAACATTTAAGACGGAGGCCGCGCGACGGAAAAATTTGCTCAACCCGGAAAACATTTTCTTCTATTTGTTGGCCAATTATACGGACTGGTTCATTCAGGGGGAAGTTTAAAGGCTGATTTTGGTAATAGACAAGCCATTTTTTATTATTTAAATCTCGCAGAATAAAATACTCTTCTTCAGTTTCTAAAATTACACCAGCTAAGAATCCTTTTTCTGAATGCAGCCAAACCGGAAGACGACGATTGATTATCTGATGATAGAAAGGCAGCCTTTCAGCGGCTTGACGATCTATTAATCTTCCTAAGCCAATTCTTTGAAGAAAAAGTCCGCCTAGAACAATAATCAAAGCACTAAAGGTGATAATTTTTAATAAAGTCAGCTTATAACCGCCTTTAGTGTGTTTAAAATTATAGTCGGCCAGCAGGACAAAAATAATCAGGAAAATCAGCCAGAAATAAGGTAGAGCCAGCAGGACAAAACGCCATAAACTGTCACTAATTTGATGATAAACATCCCAGTCGTTGTTGATCAAGAGATGGAGGCTGCTGGAGAAGGAGGCAATACTTAGTAGTAGAAATAGCAAACTGCCGACCCAAATAATGTAGTTCTTAAGGGCAAATTTCCATTTGGCTTTGGGCTGGAGATGATTAGCTTGTATTTTTTCCAGTACTTCTTGACTTAAATTTTTTTCTGACATATGGTTATAGTTTTATATTTTTGGTTTGAATTTTTTCGCGAAATTGTTTTTTAGCGCGGTTGAGTAGAGTGCTGACCGTACCAACCGGCTTTTTTAAAATATCTGATATTTCTTTGTAGTCTTTACCTTCCAGATATTTTAAAATTAAGACTTCTTTATATTTGTCATCTAGAGCATTAAGGAGCTCAGCTATATTTTTTTTCAAATATTGCGAATCTATTTTTTTATCTATATCAAAATCATTGCTGATCTTTTCCAAAATCGGGCCAACCTCAAAAGTAATCTCTTCAGGCCGAGCTTTGCTTTTGCGAAAAGTGCTGATAACTTGGTTATGGGTAATACGATAGATCCAAGAAGAAAATTTTAAACCGGAATCAAAATTGTTGAGATTTTGGTAAACTTTAAGAAAGACTTCCTGCAGAATATCCTCGGCATCTTCCGGCGAAAAATTGGAAATCCGTTGAATATAGCGCAACAAGCGGGTTTCATATCTTTTCATCAGATATAAGAAATTATCTGATTTTTGCAAAGCAAATTCAACTAATTCCTCGTCGGTTTTGGATTGATGGTCAAATTCAGTCATGTTAAATATATAATACGTATTCTTATTCTAACTTCTTTCATAAAAAAGTAAAATAAAAATATCCTTTGATTAAGTAGAGGATATTTTTTTGGTAGCCATAATATTTTATTTTTTCTTCAAAAGATCGCGAATTTCTGTTAATAACAGTTCTTCTTTAGGTAGTTGAGGTGGTGCGGTTGGTTTTTCTTCTTGTGTTTTGAGTCTGTTAATGCTACGGATAAGTATAAAAACCACCCAGGCAACAATTAAGAAGCTGATGATGGCGCTAATAAATAAACCATAATTGACAGTTATGGCTCCGGCTGCTTGAGCATCAGCCACTGAAGCATAGGGTCCGGTTGGATGGCCGGATTTTAATTGAATAAAAAAATTGGAAAAATCAACTTTACCTAACAATAGTCCGATCGGCGGCATAATTATATCATTGACTAAAGATTTAACAATTGTGCCAAAAGAAGCGCCAATGATAATACCAACGGCCATATCTATAACATTGCCTCGTATGGCAAATTTTTTAAATTCTTTGAACATAATTTATTTTTTAATAATTAAGTTGTTTTCATTATAGCAGAAATATTTTAGACTATAAACATAGATATTGGTATATTGACTAAAAACAAGGTAATTGTTATACTAGGCGGTGTTTTATAATTTTGAGCTCCCATAGTTCAACGGATAGAACAGCGGCCTTCTAAGCCGTAGATGTAGGTTCGATTCCTACTGGGAGTACCACTCGATTCGTCTTTTACTTCGCAAAAGTCTCACTCGTGGTTTCCGGCGCTTCCAGTGCCTCCAACCTTTTATACGCGGTGGCTATAGTGTAATGGTTAACACAGAAGCTTGTGGAGCTTTTAATGAGGGTTCAATTCCCTCTAGCCACCCCACAAAAACATTTCCTTTTCCAAGGAAGTGTTTTTGTATATTTGACTTAATTGTTTCAAAATGATACAATTATTAATATAAAATGAAACAATAAATATATGCAGAAATTAACCAAAAGGCAAGATCTTATACTACAATTTATTCGTAAGAATTCAGGTGTTCAGAATAAACATATTTTAGATTATTTAAGTAAAGAACTAGAAGAAGATTTTGGTCGTGTTACTATTGTCAGAGATATTGATGTATTACGGAAGAATAATATGATTAAGCGACAAGGAGCGGGACGTAATGTTAATTATTTCGAAGCAGTGGATAACGAGCTATTAAAATATATTGATGTCGATAACTATTGTAGTCAGGATTTAGATAAAAGAGATATTTTATATCCGAGCTTTAATTTTAAAATTTTTAAATATTTGGAAGGGTTATTTACCAAATCTGAGTTAGTTGGTATAAACAAATGGAACAATGATTATAGGGCCAGGATAAAAAAAATAAGCCCTACTATTCTTAAAAAAGAAATAGAACGTCTGACCATTGATCTCAGTTGGAAGTCATCTCAAATAGAAGGCAACACTTATTCTTTATTAGACACAGAAATACTTATAAAAGAAGATAAGGAAGCCAAAGGACATAAAAGAGAAGAAGCGATTATGATATTAAATCATAAAAAGGCTTTAGATTTTATTTTTAGTAAAAAGAATAGCTTCAAAAAGCTATCCATTAAAGACTTAGAAAATATACATTCCTTACTTATTGATGATTTGGGTGTAAAAAAAGGAATGCGCAGTAATTTAGTTGGAATTACCGGCACAAATTATAAGCCTTTAGATAATCAATATCAGATTAAAGAAGCTGTTCAGCAGACATTAAAAATTATAAACACCAGTAAAGAGGCAATAGAAAAAGCATTTATAGCTACTTTGATGGTATCTTATATTCAACCATTTGAAGATGGCAATAAAAGGTCTTCACGACTTTTAAGTAATGCTATTTTATTAGGGGATAATTATTGTCCATTATCTTTTCGTAGCATAGATGAAAAAGAATATAAAAAGGCAATGATACTTTTCTATGAACAAAATAAGGTTTTATATTTTAAAGAATTATTTATAGAGCAATTTGAGTTTGCAGTTAAAAATTACTTTTTATAAATCAGGAATGCTATACTGAAATTTACTCCAATCCAGGGTTCGGAATTCGTCCCATAAGGGACCCCAGGTAAATCTAATTTAGGATTATAAAATCAGCCCTTATTAAGGGCTGATTTATTGTACCATTCCAAATTTTTTATTTTTTGCAGTCATCTTTATAAAATAGCGTAGACTTTTTTGGAACATCTCATCACCATGGCGTCCACGGTTTTCAATAAAACCTATGCGTACCTTCTTGTAACCTTCTGGGAAATCTTTAAAATTTTTCCATACTTGCCTATCAGCTTTTAATGCTCCGAGTATATAAGGGGAGATAGTTAATTTTTTTTTCTTGTCTTTAGATTTATTGAAAACTTTTGAAACTGCCTTGAGGCCGACAGTTGTCATTTTTTTCCCTTTGATGAGTCTGCGGATACGCTCCCTATTTGGCAGGTACCCCAAATTTAAGACACCTTGTCCATATGATATAATAGGCATATAAAGAAAGGAGAAACAATTATATGCCTAAAGGAAAACCCTCAGTTAGTAAAGAAGTTAAAGAGCAAATTATCAA
>Ga0210050_1000045_pt1 | contig 154194 bp, 120 predicted proteins | sample CryGey132114_all_FD_185463 | JGI IMG/M metagenome (GOLD analysis project Ga0210050, IMG submission 185463) | Groundwater microbial communities from aquifer - Crystal Geyser CG22_combo_CG10-13_8/21/14_all (SPAdes) (version 2) | ecosystem: Environmental > Aquatic > Deep subsurface > Groundwater ... | reverse complement strand
GCCCATTTTAAACCCAGTTGTAAAGATGCCTTTAGGGGTTCGGGGTTAAACGTCAATGGACTGTCGTTATTAAACAAACTTCCCTCAATGGTGGCATTATAAGCTTGATAGGTGAGCTGTGGTTTCATAAAAAAATAAAATTCCTTTATGGGGTCATCGGTTTTATCGGCATTGATGTTACTGTTAAATAAAACGGAGTTAAAAATGGGGTTTAAACTTTTAAAACCAAGTCGGCTCTCAAATCCCAGACTTAATTCATTAAAAATAGTACCTAATTTAGCTTCCGCGAAAGCGTTAAAATCAACTTGTTTCCCCTTGGTATAAGCTAAATTTTTAAGATAAGCAACATTGATATTTGCACCTAGCTGGTTTTGAATTTGATACTCCCAACCTGCAATAGCTGGCAATCCAAAGGTGCGGTGGTACCATTTTTGCAAACTTTCGGCTTGCGAATCAGGGCCTAAAATTCCCAGTTGATAGGTAATATTTAAAGCACTTTCGTTTTTATAATATTTTGTAACACCATAATCTGCAAATAAATAACCCGCAAAAGGGCGGTCTTGGTTATTGATATTTGGCACATAAGCCCTAAATGGCGTGTACATATACTGTCCAATTTCAACAGTTACTATTTTTTTTGCCAACTTTTCGGAGCTTGTTTTTGGTAAAAACTGATATACTAAAGTCAGCCCATTGGTGTAATATTGATCTTGCGTTGTTGAGATATAAACATCATTATCACTGATAAATCCAAATGATTTTGAGTGCTGATTTTGGCTATAAGCGAGGCTGCAAAGCAAGGCGAAAAAAGAAAGTGCGGTATTTTTTAAGTTCATCGTTTAAAAATTAATTAAGGTCTATTTTGCGGATAATTTTAGCGGCTAATTTAGGGAAAAAGCGCTTTATTAATATGCCGTAAATTTCTTTGTGTCCAATAGCCACTTCCTGCCTGTTTTGACGGATGGCTTTCAAGATTTTATCTGCTAAATAGTTAGCCGTAACGCCATTTTTAGTGGTGTTATCCATTCTGTTTAACGGCGTTCCATCACCTGTTAAGGCGTTTAATGACACCTTAGTTTGAACAAATCCCGGGCAAATCAACGTTACCTGAATGTTGTATTTAAAAACCTCGGCGCGTAGGCTGTCAAAAAAACCGTGCAAGGCGTGTTTTGAAGCCGCATAACTCGACCTTAACGGCGTGCTAATTTTACCGGTAACACTCGATATTACTACAAACCTTCCCGATTTGCGTTCTATAAAATGTGGCAACAAGGCCTTAGTTAAAGCTACCGTTCCCAAATAATTGACCTCCATAATGCGCTTATCTACCAAAATATCGGTTTCTTCTACCAAAGCGCGTTGGCTAATACCGCCATTATTGATTAAAATATCAATGTGGTCAAAAAATGCCAAGGCCTTGTGGGCAATGGGTTTTAAATTGGTATAATCGGCCAAATCAAAAGGCAAAATAGCAATGTCAAGTGGATGTGCACATGCGTTTTTTGTAGCCAATAATTCAGCTTCGTGGCGACCTGAAAGAATTAATTTGGCATGATTATTCGAGAGCGCTAGCGCTATTGCCCTGCCAATTCCTGAGGAAGCACCCGTAATCCAAACTACTTTATCATTGAAAATCATAGCTTAATTTTTTATCAAATATAACAACATTTTAACGCCAAAATAGGATTTATTTAATTTGAAAAGTGCAAATTTGTGGTTCAAAAAAACAAGATGCTTAAAAAATTCGCAATACTTTTAGTCCTACTTTCTTTCGGAATGCAAGCGCAACACACCATTTCTGGAAAGATGACAAAGCCCGCTAAAACCGATTGGATAGTTTTGTATAAAATTGATGGCGGCGACCAATCTTTTATAGCCAATACCAATGTTAAAGATAATCATTTTAGTTTTATCCTAAAAAAAGGAGATGCCCCCGGAATTTACAGGTTGTTTTATCAGATGGCAAACCAAACCTACCTCGATTTTATCTATAATAATGAAGACATTGTTTTGTCATTCGACCCAAATGATCCTGCCGGAAGTATTAATTTTACTAAATCGGATGAAAACAATCTATTTAAACGCTATACCGAAAATAGCGCCACCCCTCAAAGTGAGCTTGACAATATACAACTTGCCTATTTTAAAACAACGGGTAATGCTACCGATGCTAAATTAACTCAAGATTATATCTTAAAATTACAAGAAATAAATAAAGTTCAACAACAATTCGAGAACTTGTCAAAATCAATGCTTACCTATCATTTTATTGTGGCCAGTAAGCGCACCAACGCCGATAAACCTTTTAAAAATGCCGCAGATTATTTAGCCTTCACCAAGGCTCATTTTTTTGATGGCATTGATTTTAACAATCCTATTTTAGTTAAATCGACCTTAATTATCGACCGGGTAAATGATTATATTTTTTATGTAAACGTTTCACCAGATCAAAAAATGCAAACGCAATTATACAAAACGTCTATCGCTAATGTGTTTGATAAAATTCACAATCCCATTCTTAATAAATCATTGGTTTACTATCTTTTAAAACGTTTTTCAACGAATGAAAATAAAGCCATAACCGAATTTTTATTGACCAACTATTTTGACAAATTACCCCTTGCCGACCAAGATTCGGACTATAAAAATACGCTTATTGAAAAGATGAAAATTGCCATTAACGCCACCGCTCCCGATATTGCCTGGCAAGATTTTGGCGAAAACAAAAGTTTATATCAATTAAAAGGAGCTAAGTATTATCTCATTTTATTTTGGAGTTCAACTTGCTCACATTGCCTTAACGAAGTACCACTTTTATATGACTATTTAAAAGCTAAAAACGAAGTTAAAGTGCTTGCCATTGGCTTAGAAGATGCGCCAAATCCTTGGAATGCCGAAATGAGTAAATACCCTAATTTCATCCATGTTTTTGGCGAAAACCATTGGAAAAATAAATACGCTAAAGCTTATGACATTCATGCCACACCAACTTATATTGTTTTAGACTCAGCAAAAACAATTGTTGCGAAACCCTATGATATTAATGACGTTAAAGCCTTTTTTAGCAAATTAAAAATGTAGAAAGGCATCTTCTAAATGTTCAATGCGTGTGCCATTTTGATTTTTTATAATACCGATAATATCAAAACGCACCTCTACATTCAAATTGCGTTTAATAACATAATCATCTATTGCGCCAACGAGTAATTTTATTTTTTTTGGTTTTACAAAATCTTGAGGGTCGCCAAAGTAATCGGTTGACCGCGTCTTAACTTCAACAATTGCCAACACTTGCCCTTTTTGCGCAATGATATCCACTTCGGCTTTGTGAAAATGATAATTGGTTTCGCGAATGGTGTAGCCTTGTTTAATTAGAAAATCAACTGCCAAATTTTCGCCTGCTATACCGAGTTCATTGTGCTGTGCCATTTCATTTAAATGTGATAAAACTGTTTTGTTTATCCACTTTTAGCAAAACTTTTCGCCCTAAAATTAAGGCACAATTTTCGGTGAGATGACCTGCCGGAACATCAAATATTACTGGAATATCGGTGCGTTCAATAACTTCTAAAACCAGTTGCTCATTGGTTTTTCCAAAATCCGGGTCGTTTGCCGGAATATCACTCAAACCACCAATTAAAACCCCGCGACATTGCTCAAAAAACCCATTGCGCTTGAGGCTGTAAAGCATGCGGTCAATTCGGTATTGGTATTCGCCCGTTTCCTCGATAAATAAAATAGCATCTTTGGGGTTTGGCGCAGAGTTTGTTCCCAAACTTGCCGCTAAGAGCGAAAGATTTCCACCAACCAAAGTGCCCCTTGCTTGCCCTATAAGGTTGTTTTTGTTGGAAGGAATTTCATAGCTCAACGCCCCACCAAACAACACTTTTTCAAGACTCACAACCGCCAAATCATTCATTATTGATTTTTGACTCGTCGCCATCATCGCGTGAAGTGACTCAATACCTAAATTGTTTAGGTGATTTAATAAAGTTGTAATATCCGAAAAGCCAATCACCCATTTTGGATGTTTTTTAAATTCGGTAAAATCTAATTTGTCAATAATCCTATTTGTGCCATAGCCACCACGTGCGCACCAAATAGCCTTGACGGATGGGTCATTTAAAGCCGATTGCAAATCAGATAAACGCGCTTCATCTGTTCCTGCAAAATGTCCATGTTTTTTGAATAAATGAGTGCCAAGTTTGACTTGCAAACCCCAAAAGGTCGCCAAGGTGATACCTTCTTTTAGCGATTCTTCTGATTTTAAATAACCTGCTGGCGCTACAATGGCAATGGTATCGCCTTTTTCTAAATTTGGTGGTGTAATCATCGTCTGTTTGATTTGATACTGCAAAATACAAAATTTTATAGACCTAGCCGTTTTAAAACCTGTTTGGTCTTCTAAAATTAAAATCTTATCATTACTTTTGTTGGCTTGTTAACCGATGTTGAATTTGGAGCGCTTTAAGCAAATAAAAACAAAAATGACCGAACAAAACAATTCTTTACATAGCATAAAAAGATATACGCTAACTGCTGCTTTACCTTATACCAACGGACCTGTTCATATTGGTCATTTGGCGGGCGTTTATGTGCCAGCCGATATTTATGCACGCTATTTGCGCTTAAACGGTAAAGACGTTGCTTTTATTTGCGGGTCAGATGAACACGGCGTTCCCATTACCATCCGCGCAAAAAAAGAAGGTATTTCTCCCCAAGAAATTGTAGATAAATACCACGCCATTATAAAAAAATCTTTCGAAGATTTTGGCATCTCTTTCGATAATTATTCCCGAACCTCATCGGCCATTCATCATGAAACAGCTTCTGAATTTTTTAAAAAATTGTATGATGATGGCAAATTTATAGAGGAAACATCCGAACAGCTATACGATACCGAAGCCAAGCAGTTTTTAGCCGACCGCTTTGTTACGGGCACGTGCCCAAAATGTGGCAATGAAAACGCTTATGGCGACCAATGCGAAAAATGTGGTTCTAGTTTAAATGCCACCGATTTAATAAACCCAAAATCGGCCATTACGGGCAATACGCCGAGTAAAAAAGCAACCAAACACTGGTATTTACCTTTGCAGGATTACGAAATTTGGTTGCGCAAATGGATTGTTGAGGGCCATAAAAACGACTGGAAAACCAATGTGTTGGGTCAGGTAAAATCGTGGTTAGACGACGGTTTGCGTCCGCGCGCCGTAACCCGCGATTTAGATTGGGGCATTCCCGTTCCTGTAAAAGGCGCTGAGGGCAAGGTGCTTTATGTGTGGTTTGATGCCCCAATTGGTTACATTTCATCAACAAAAGAATGGGCAAAACGCACCGGAAAAGATTGGGAGCCTTATTGGAAAAGCAATGATACCAAATTAGTTCACTTTATTGGAAAAGACAATATTGTTTTTCATTGTATTATTTTTCCGGCAATGCTCAAAGCCGAAGGTTCTTATATTTTGCCTGATAATGTGCCTGCAAATGAGTTTTTGAATCTTGAAGGTGAGAAAATTTCAACCTCTAAAAATTGGGCCGTTTGGTTGCACGAATATCTAGAAGATTTTCCTAATAAACAAGACGTGTTGCGCTATGCCTTAACGGCAAATGCCCCCGAAACCAAAGACAATGATTTTACTTGGAAAGATTTTCAGGCGCGCAATAACAATGAACTCGTCGCTATTTTTGGAAACTTTATCAACCGTGTTGCGGTACTCACCCAAAAATATTATCAAGGCGTGGTGCCACAAGCTCACACTTTTACCGATGCCGATGAAAATGCCTTAGAACAATTGCAGCAATTTCCCGCCGTTATTGGCAACGCCATTGAGCGCTATCGCTTTAGAGAAGCCTCACAAGAATTGATGAATTTAGCGCGTTTAGGCAATAAATATTTAGCCGATGCCGAGCCGTGGATACTCATAAAAACCGATGCAAAACGCGTTGAAACCATTATGTTTGTCGCCTTGCAAATTGCCGCCGGCTTGGCTGTTTTAGTAGCGCCATTTTTGCCATTTACCTCTGTTAAATTAAAAAAATTACTCAATATTAACCCTGCAAAGTTGGGCGATAGCGAATTTATTACTTGGAATGGTATTGCCGAAAATCAAGAGCTTCTAAAAACCGGACATCAAATTGGCGTGCCCGAATTGTTATTTGATAAAATTGAAGATGAGGCTGTTCAAAAACAACTCGATAAACTAGACGCAACAAAAAAAGTAAATAAGTCCGAAAATCAGGTTTTAGAACCTCAAAAAGCAACCGTTTCGTTTGATGATTTTGCCAAATTAGACCTCAGAGTTGGAACCATTTTAGAAGCCGAAAAAGTTGCCAAAACCAAAAAATTACTAAAACTTAAAGTCGATGTTGGGTTAGAAATCCACACCATTATCAGTGGAATTGCCGAGAATTTTACACCCGAAGAAGTCATTGGCAAACGCGTTTCCGTTTTGATAAATTTAGCGCCACGCGCTATAAAAGGCATTGAAAGTCAGGGGATGATTTTAATGACCGAAACCCCCAACGGAACACTTGCTTTTATTGAACCCGAAAATAATGCGGTTGAAAACGGCATGAAAATTAGTTGATTTAAACTAGGCACAGCTCAAGCTTTATAATACAAAATATATTAAGTGCTTTTGCTGGTTTTATGCTTCCATTTATTTATTTTTTATACCTTTGAGCTACTCACACCGGTATTTTGTCAGATTTGACATGTGAAAAATGTTTAATAAATTGCTTTAACAATGAATGAACAAATACTTAAAAACATTGACAATCCTGTTGAACTCGAAAAACTGTATCGAGAAAATAAATCAGATTTTTCTAAATCCTTTGCCGAAATTTCTGAAAATCTTAACACCGATTTAGCGAAATTTTGGAAAATTAGGTTAACTCCTGAAACAGAAGCAGAATTTAAAGGCTTTCAAAAATTAGATTTATTAGTTGTTATTTCACTTTCACTTTTTACAGGATTGTTTGTTAAACTTCCTGTAATTTTTACTCAAATTGAAATTGAATCATTCTACATAAGAAATTTGGCAATTATTGTTTTTAATGGCTTAATACTCTTTACTTTTTGGAAAAATAAGATTTTTGATAAAAAGAAACTACTCATTTATAGTTTGGCAATTATTGTTTTGTTACTCTATGTCAATCTTTTGCCCTATAAACAGGGGGACTCCATTAATCTTGTGTTTATTCACATTCCATTTTTAATGTGGTGTTTATTTGGTATTTCATTTGTGTCATTCGACTATAAAAACACACTAAAAAAAATCACTTTTATTCGATTTAATGGTGAATTTTTGATTATGACGGGCTTAATTCTTATCGCCGGCGGTTTATTAACTGCCATTACCATAGGGTTATTTTCAGCTATAAAAATGAATATTGAAAAATTTTATATTGAGTATGTGGTTTTAATTGGCAGTGCCGCTTCACCAATTATTTCAAGTTATTTAATTCAATTATATCCAAATATAACCAGCAAGATTGCCCCTGTAATTGCAAGGGTTTTTACACCTTTAGTTTTAATAACACTTGTTGTTTATTTAATTTCTTTAATTTTTTCGGAAAGTAAAATTTTAGAAGATCGCGATTTGCTCATCCTCTTTAATGTCATGCTTTTGGCGGTAATGGCAATGATTGTTTTTTCTATATCTGAACTCAACAAATTAAGAGCTAAAAATTTTAATATTATAATATTATGCGCTTTAGCCATTTTAGCAATTGTTATAAATACAATTGCCTTAATAGCTATCCTTACAAGGGTAACTAATGGCTTAACGCCTAACAGAACAGTTGTTTTAATTTCTAACTTGTTGATTTTTATAAATTTAATCCTAATTACAAAAAATTTGTACCAAGCCTATTTTAAACCAAATCAATTAGAAGTCGTTGAAAATACCCTTGCTAAATATCTAACAATCTATTTAATTTGGACCTTAATAGTAATTTTTGTTTTGCCCTTTTTGTTTAATTTAAAGTAAAGTTATTACCTAAAAATATTACCATCAGTAAAAGCAAAAAGATGCGCTTCATAATATAACAATTAAGGCCGTTTTTGTTATTTGTATTATTCTAATTATTTTGTGTGTTAATATCTAATCGGCAAAACCAGCGTGCATTTAATTCAAAACTTATTCATTGCCAACAGCGCTTTTATTTGCCAACTGTCCACAGGCTGCGTCAATATCTTTTCCGCGACTATGGCGAACATTTACCACAATACCATTGGCTTCAAGGTTTTTGACATAATTTTGAATCGCTTCGGGAGCCGCTTGCTGAAAAAGTCCGTCATCAATGGCATTATATTCAATAAGATTTACCTTAACGGGGATTTTTCGGCATAAAGTAACCAAGGCGTCAACATCCGCTTGACGGTCATTAATGCCATTCCAAACCACATATTCAAAGGTAATGCGGCGCTTTGTTTTGGTGTACCAATATTGCAAAGCCTCTAGCAAATCGGCAATGGGACTCACTTCGTTAATGGGCATCATTTTAGAGCGAATTTCGTCAATAGCTGAATGCAAGGAAACCGCTAAATTGAATTTAACCTCATCATCCGCCAACTTTTTTATCATTTTTGGGATGCCAACGGTAGAAACGGTGATGCGTTTTGGTGACATTCCCAAGCCATCATCGGTCGTAATTTTATCAATAGCAGCCAATACATTATTGTAATTTAGAAGTGGTTCGCCCATGCCCATAAACACAATATTCGACAATTTTTGATGCCGATATAGTAAACTTTGCTGATTGATTACCACCACTTGATCGTAAATTTCATCGGGATTTAAATTACGCATCCGCTTTAAGCGTGCTGTAGCGCAAAACTTACAATTCAAACTACAGCCCACTTGGCTTGACACGCAAGCAGTTGTTCGGTTTTTAACCGGAATTAAAACCGATTCAACCACCAAACCATCGTGCAATTTTAGGGCGTTTTTAATGGTGCCATCGGCAGCGCGTTGAATATGGTCAACTTTAATATGATTGATTACAAAATTTTCTGACAAAAATAGTCGCGTTTCTTTAGAAATATTGGTCATATCTTCAAAGTGATGCACCGCTTTTCCCCACAGCCATTCATAAACCTGATTGCCACGAAAAGCCTGCTGACCTTTTGAAACAAAAAAATCCCTCAGTTCGGTTTTTGTTAAGGCGCGTATGTCTTGCTTAGCTTTCATAAGATTGCAAAAGTACGGATTTCTGTTTTCTGTTAAATTTTTTGTTTTTGGCCCTTTGCCAATTTCTTCCAGTTATACAAATTTTCAATTTTTAACGTTACTAAGTCTAAGATTAGTAACTTTAACCCCCAATAAAAGTCCATTTATGAACCAAATTAAAATTGCTTTTTGCTTGCTGTTTGTTTTAGTAATTAAACCCAGCTTCGCTCAAAAATCAGAAAGTTTTACCACCCCTCTAAAAAACTACCAGCACGCTGTTGAACGCTTTGAAAATGCCGACTATGCCACTGCCCAATTTTTATTTAACAACTTGGGGAAATCGCTTGATAAAACCTCAGAATTAACGGCTCAAATTGAATTTTATAAGGCTTTTTGCACTATCAAGCTCAATCAAGCGGATGGCGATAATCAGATGCTTTCATTTGTCATGCAATACCCAACGAGCCTAAAGGCAACTTCTGCCTTTTTGGAGGTCGCAAATTATTACTTCGAAACCGCTAATTATTTGGATGCTATAAAATGGTATGATAAGGTAAACGCCGATAATCTCAGAGCTTTTGAACGCGAACAATTAAATTTTAACAAGGCTTATACGCTGTTTAGTCTTAAAAAATACACGCTAGCAAAACCATTATTTGCCGCTTTGCTAAATTCAAATCTGTATGGTGATAAAGCAACTTATTACTATGGATACATCGCTTACGCGGAAAATGATTATGACAATGCAAACAAATACCTTTCACAAGTGGCAAACCAGTCAAGCTATGCCAAAAATACTTCGTATAGCTTAGCGGATATCAATTTTAAAACCGGACATTTTGAAAAGGCAATCAATTTGGCTTTACCACTCTTAAAAAAGGCAAACCGAACCGAAAATTCACCACTCGCAAAAATTATCGGCGAAAGTTATTTTAATTTAAAAAAATATGAACAAGCCATCCCCTATTTACTTCAATATAAAGGCGAAAAAGGACATTGGAACAATACCGATTACTACCAATTAGGTTACGCCTATTACCGCCAAAAAAACTATGAAAACGCCATAAATTGGTTTAATAAAATTGTTAACGGTGTGGATGCTGTTGCTCAAAATGCATCCTATCATTTAGCCGACTGTTATTTGCAAATTAGCGACAAATCGGCCGCTTTAAATGCTTTTAAAAACGCTTCCGAAATGGATTTTGACCTCCAAATTAAAGAACAGTCCTTTTATAATTATGCCAAGTTGGGTTATGAAATAGGGAATCCTTATAACAATGTGGCACAAGTGTTCATTGAATTTTTAAAAACCTATCCCAAAAATCAAGCGCGTAAAGAAATCAATCAATTGTTAATGAGTGCCTTTATGCGTTCTAAAGATTATGAAGGCGCACTTAAATACTATGAACACGCAACGGATTTTGAACAAATTCAAACTTATCAAAAAGCGGCTTATTACTATGGCATCCAACTATTTTTAGAATCGAATTTCGATGCTGCCATCAATCTTTTTAACAAAGCACTTGCAGTGAAATTGACGAGTGATTTCAATGCTTTAGCGCAATTTTGGCGCGGTGAATCACATTATCAAAAAGCAAATTATAACAAAGCACTCGACGATTTTAAAAAGCTTGAATCTTCGAGGGCAAACCTAGACGGACTTAATTATAATTTAGGATACACCTATTTTAAACAAAAAGATTATCAAAATGCCTTGCGCTATTTTAAGGCTTTTGTAGCCGAAAACAATTCCGATACCGAGCGCACAAGCGATAGTTATTTAAGGTTAGGCGATAGTTATTTTGCTTTAAGTCGCTATGCCGAATCGGTTGAAGCCTTTTCAAATGCCCTTTTAAAAAACACTTCAAAATCTGATTATGCGCGCTACCAAACAGCCATGAGCTATGGCTTTATAAACAATAATGCGAACAAAATAAACACTTTAAAAACGCTGGTCGCTAAAAATAAAAGTTCGCGCTGGTTTGACGATGCCTTATTTGAATTGGGCAACACCTATTTAAAAACAGATCAAAATGAGTTAGCGCTTCAAACTTACGACCAGTTAATAAATAACGAAACCCGAAGTCCGTTTAGAGTTAAAGCCTTGCTAAAAGAAGGTTTGATTTACAACAACCAAGGTAATTCGGCTAAAGCCCTAGAAATTTATAAGCGTGTTGCCAGCGATTTTAACAAAGCGCCCGAAGCGCAACAAGCTGTTAAAAATGCCAAGGAAATTTACAGTGATTTAGGACAAATAGACCAGTATGAAACGTGGATTAAGGGCTTAAGTTTTGTAACCGAAACCGATGAAACCCTAGATAAAGCAATGTATAATTCGGCTGAAAAATTGTATTTACAAAACAATTTTGAAAATGCTTCAAAAGCATTTGATAAGTATTTGCAACGCTTTCCGCAAGGTTTAAATGTTTTGGAAGCTAATTTTTATAGCGCGCAATCCTTTTTAAATTTGGATAAAAAAGACAGTGCCATCAGCGCTTTTGAAAATGTATTAAACCTGCCAAACAACTTATTTACAGAACAAGCACTGTTGAAATTGGCTTTAATTTACCTCGAAAAATCTGATTGGAATGGGGCAACACCCGTGCTCATTCGACTCGAAGATGAAGCGCAAGACCCACAGAACAAGCGCTTTGCTCAAAGTAATTTGATGAAAGCCTATTTTGCCAAAGACCATTTTGCTTTAGCCATTAGTTATGCCGAAAAGGTTTTAAAATACAATGACCTCGATGCGAATATGGCTAGCGATGCGCTGGTTATTACGGCGCGTTCGGCTGTTAAAACTGAAGATTTTAACAAGGCTAAACAAGCTTATAAAGCCCTCGAAAAAACGGCTTCTGGCAAATTAATGGCCGAAGCGCTTTATTATGATGCTTTTTTTAAAAATCAAGATGGCTTTTATAAAGAGTCTAATAAGGTCATACAAAAACTCGCCTCCAACTACGCAACTTACCGCTATTTTGGCGCAAAAGGTTTGGTGGTTATGGCTCAGAATTTTTATGGATTAAAAGATGCCTATCAAGCCACTTATATTTTAGAAAGTGTTCTCAAAAATTTTACCGATTATCCCGATATTACTGACCAAGCGCAAACTTTGTTGTCAGAAATTAAGAAAAAAGAAGCCGAAACCAACACCTCCGTAAAACAATAAAACAGATGAAATTCATATTTTTATATAGCGTTCTTTTTACTTCATTAATTGTAAATGCGCAAATTGTGAAAAAAGACACCTTAAATGTTGAGGTTATCAATGTGGTAAAACCTTTTGACCCTTCGGTTGCCGACGCCTTTAAAATAAACCGCAATCCGCAATTAGAACAAGACTCAATTGGAGAGCATAAACCGTTTAAATACACTATTTTTTCGGTTCCGGTTGCTTCAACTTTTACACCTAAACAAATCGGTTTTGTGGGCTTGGTTAAACCAGAACTAAAAACCATTTACAATAATTTTATCAGTGCCGGCTATGGCAACAATCAAACGCCTTTGGTAGAAACATTTATTCACAATGCCATTAAAAAAAATCAAGATATAGGCGTCTATATTAACTATTTATCATCAAAAGGCGGCGTTAAAAATGCGGTTTTAAATGATGCCTTTACGGATGCAAAATTGGCTGTTTATTACAAACAAGCACAAGACCAATTTGATTGGCAAATTGATTTAGGTGGACAACTCCAAAAATATAATTGGTATGGATTATCTCCAATTTTGAAACCTTTTGACCCCATTTTATTGGCAAGTATCCATCCGCAACAAACTTATAATACCTTTAATGCCGGTTCATCTATGATTTATCACCATGCTATTTTTCAAGGTGGTACTTTTGAATATCAATACTTTAGTGATGATTATAGCACCTCCGAAAATCGGATTTTTTTAGCGCCCGAATTTAAGTTCCCCATTTTTTCTGATCACCTGAGCACCCAACTCAGCCTAGATTATTTAGACGGCAAATTTAATCAGGCTTATGTTAATACAAATCCGTTAAACTATCAGTTTTTAACAATCGCATTTTATCCCAATTTTGAGCTAAATCGCGCCAATTTGAACTTAAATTTGGGCTTAAAAGTGAGTTATAGCTCGGTTTCAAAAACGCCCCAACAAAGCAAATTCTATTTTTATCCAAACCTTATGGCTTCTTATAAATTAAAAGCTAATGGTTTTACGGCTTTTGCCGGATTAACAGGTGATTTACATCAAAATTCATATAGTGAATTTGCCAATGCCAATAATTTTGTATCGCCAACGCTAAACATAAAACGCACCAACCAGCAATATAAAACTTTTGTTGGTTTAAAAGGATTGACCAATGGCGTAAATTTTCAGCTAAAAGTGAGCTATCAAAATGAAAAAGACAAAGCCTTATTTGTGTCAAATCCTGTTAAAGTAATCAGCACTAACAACAAAGCCTACGAATATGGCAACAGTTTTAACGTGGTTTACGACAATATAAAAACCCTTTCTTTAGAGGCCGAAGCAAAAGTTAATTTTTCTAAACAACTCAATTTTGGTGGAACTTTTGCATTTAATAATTATAATTTGTCAAGCCAGCAAGAAGCTTGGAATTTGCCCCAATTTAAAGCCGATTTAAACGCTAATTACACCCTAAATAAGTGGTTTGTTAAAACTGAAGTTTATGTGGTTGGGCAACGCAAAGGGCAATCTTCGCATATATTTCCCACTTTCACCATTGCAACACCACAAACCGTTATCCAAACTGCTTACGTGGATTTAAACTTTAGCGGTGGTTACAATTTTTCGGATGGTTTTACGGTTTTTGCTCGCTTTAATAATGTTTTAAACGATAACTATCAAGCTTTTACCAACTATGAAGTGCAGGGTTTTCAAGCCTTAGCGGGATTGACATATAAATTTGATTTTTAATCAATTTTTGTTAAAACAAGATTTTCGGTTTTGAAGGTTTGGATGCTTCCATTTTCATCACTATAAATCAAAAAGACTTTAATTCCGCTCATTCCTGAAGCATTTGCTTTTAAAAAGGTTTTAGTTTGTTCTAATCCCATCGCAATAAATGCGGTGGCATAGGCATCAACATCGGCACAATCGGCAGGCGCTATGACCGAAGCGCTTAACAAATTGCTCATTACCGCAAAACCCGTTTTAGGATTGATAATGTGAATGTATTTTTTCCCGGTTTCCACATCGTTTTTAAACTTGCGGTAACTTCCCGATGTGGCTATTGATTCATTGTTTAAATTGATGCTTGCTTGAAACGTTTGAGAGCCATCAAAATTAGGATGTTCAATTGCAACTTTCCAAGTTTTATCGCCTCTAGCGCGAATTTCGCCACCAATTTCTATCAAATAAGTAGCGATGTTTTGAGTTTCGAAAAAGCGCCCCAACACATCAATGGCATAACCTTTGGCAATGGCGTTAAAATCTAAATAAATTCCGGGATTAGACTTGATGATTTTGTGATTTACAAGCTTTACTTTGTCATAACCAACATATTGCAAAAGTGAATCAATTTTTGTTTGGTTTAAATGCGCCATGGTTTTTTGAGGGCCAAACCCCCAAGCGTTAACCAACGTTCCAATGGTTGGATCAAAAATGCCGTTAGTAGCTTTATAAACCTTATATGATTTATTAAAAACTTCCTCAAAATAGGCATCTACTATCACACTCATATCACCTTGATTTATTTTAGAAATATCGGAAGTGGGAATGTAAGTAGAGAGTGATTTATTAATAGCGTGAATTAAACTATCTATTTGAAGTGAATAATTACGCTGGTTTTTATCATAATAGGTAATATGAAAGGTCGTTCCCAAGGCATCACCTTCAAGTTTAATGGGATTATTGTCTTTTAATTTTGAACAAGAACTTACTAAAATCAGTAAAATCAGTAGCGACAATAATCGTTTCATAAAAACTTATTTTAATTTTTAGGCAAAGTTAAATTAAATAAGTTCCCAATTTTTTTATAAAATTAACATTTATGGTTCGAAGTTAACTTCATTTTTTATATTTTTGTAAAAATTTTAAAAACTATGAAAAACATTTTAGGAATTAGCTTAATAGCCGTATTGTTTTTATCTTCTTGTGTTACACAAAAAAAATACACTGCTTTGCAAAGCACCCTCGACAAAACTAACCAAGATTTAGTAGATTCAAAAGCCAATTTAACTAAATGCATTTTAGATAAAGAAAAAGCACAATCAAATTATACGACCCTTCAAGACCAAGTTGACCATTTAAAAAAATCGAATGATGCCCTATTAGACAATCTAGGTAATATGGCCTCTTTGTCTAGAAAAGAAGCCGAAAATCTTGAAAAATCTTTAGAAAATATCAAAGAAAAAGATTTACATATTCGCACCATGCAAGATGCCATAACCAGAAGAGATTCAATTACCTTGGCATTAGTAACCAGTTTAAAAGGTGTTTTAGATGACATCAATGACCCCGATATTGAAGTGAATGTTGAAAAAGGTGTTGTTTATGTGTCTTTGTCAGATAAATTAATGTTTGACTCAGGAAGTTATAAAGTGTCAAATAAAGCAAAAGTTGTTTTAGGTAAAGTTGCCAAAATTGTAAATAGCCGTCCCGAAATTAATATTATGGTAGAAGGACATACCGACAATGTTTCTATTAAAACAGACGCCATTGAAGACAATTGGGATTTGAGTACCAAACGTGCTTCATCTGTAGTGAGGGTTTTACAAAACGATTATAATGTTGCTCCAGACCGCATGTCTGCTGCCGGTAGAAGTTTTTACATCCCCGTTGCTGATAATAATACCGATGCCGGTAAAGCTAAAAATAGAAGAACGCGCATTATCATTTTACCAAAATTAGATGAGTTTTTTAACCTTTTAGAAGAAGGAATGAAAAACGCAAAATAAGCTAGATTTATTTATTTTATTCAAAAAAACGCAGCTTTAGGGTTGCGTTTTTTATTGCAATTTATTCTTGATATTTTGATAAACCTGGGCAATAGTTAAATTATCAGCTTGATGTTTTACTAGTTTTAGTACATCACCGGTTTTTACTTCTCCAATTTGCAACACTTTAAAATAAACGCCGCATTTGTTGTCGTTCCAAAATTGCTTGATAACTTTGGCGTCGCCAAATCGCACCCCTAACTTATAGCAGGGTTCACGAGGTTTGGTAACCTCTATAATGGCGCTGCCAACTTCAAAAGTATCGCCTACAAAAATTTGGTCTTCACAAAGCTTTGAAATGGTTAAGTTTTCGCCAAACATTCCAAAATTAAATTCCAAATTTGGATACAATTTTTGCCAATGTGCATAGTGATTTTCGCCATAAGCATAAACTGCTTTGTTTAATCCGCCGTGATAAATTCTATCAACAACAGCGTCATTAGCAACATTTTCTATACCTAAACTAATTGCCGCTTTAACAGGATATTTAAAAATTCCTGTGGTAACAAGGCTGTTTTTCCACTGAATTTCTTTGCGCGCACCAATGTTTACTGATATAATTTTCATAACTCACAATTTAATAAATCAACGATTTTTCTATTGTCGGATAAGCGTGGTATTTTGTTTTGTCCGCCCAATTTGCCTTGGGTTTTCATATAATCGTTAAATCCGTTTTTGGCAACTTTTGTAATAATAAGCGGTTGCAACACTTTACCTACCATTAAGTCATTATAATAACTATTTTGCTGCTGCATATTACGATTTATTTTTTGAGCCAAAACTTTTAAATCGGTGGGCTCCTTTTCAAACTCTATAAACCATTCGTGATAGGGCAGTCCAGTTATTGGCGTAATTTGGGGTGCTACTGTAAACTCATTAATGATGGCAACTTCATCTTTAAGTGCCTCATTTAAGGCTTGTTCAACTTCTTTTGCAATAACATGTTCGCCAAAGGCAGAAATAAAATGACTAATGCGTCCGGTTACTACAATCCGATAAGGTTTTAAAGAGGTAAATAGCACTGTATCACCAATATTATAAGCCCAAAGCCCTGCATTGCTCGATAAAATAAGGACGTAATTGACGTTTAACTCAACATCAGCTAACATGATTCTGAGCGGATGTTCATCAAAAAAAGTATCGGCTTTAATAAATTCATAAAAAATGCCGCTGTTTAATTGTAGCAATAAGCCCTTTTTATTGGGAATGTCTTGATAGGCAAAAAACCCTTCGGAGGCGGGATACAACTCAATGCTATCAACCGAACGGCCAATGAGTTGTTCCATTTTATTCCGATAAGGCTCGTAGTTTACGCCGCCATAAACAAACAATTTAAAGTTTGGAAATAGTTCGCCAACCTTTTTGCCACTTTTTGAAACCAATTTTTCAAAATACATCTGAACCCAAGATGGAATGCCGCTAATAAGACTCATATTTTCGTTTAAAGTTTCGTCAACAATGGCGTTAACCTTTGTTTCCCAATCTTCTATACAATTTGTTTCCCAGCTCGGCATCCTATTTTTTTGAAGGTATTTTGGCACAAAGTGCGCAACAATTCCCGACAAGCGCCCCGTTTTAATACCCTTATAAGATTCAATATTAGGACTTCCTTGTAAAAATATCATCTTGCCATTTACAAAATCAGCATTGCCGGTATGGGCGATATAAAGCAAGAGCGCTTCTTTTGCCGACCGAATGTGATAAGGCATTGACTCTTTGCTAATTGGAATGTATTTTGTGCCCGAAGTAGTTCCACTCGTTTTGGCAAAATAAAGCGGTTTGCCCTGCCATAAAACAGCTTGTTCACCATTTAAAATGCGGTCGATATAAGGTTTTAAGCCTTCATAATCCCTTATTGGAACAAACTTTTTAAAATCGTCGTAGGATTTAATCTCAGCAAAATGATGGTCTTTGCCAAATTGTGTTTGTTGCGCCGATTTGATAAGCGCTTTAAAAACTTTTTGCTGTGTTAATAAAGGCTTTTCGGCCCATTTATAAACTTGTTTGGCAACGAGTTGCGCGTAGCTTTTTGCAAAAAATGATTTAAGAGTCTTCATTCAAAATCTATAAATAAAGAGGGGTCAACGGGAAAACCGTCTTTCCAAAGTTCAAAATGCAAATGGGGGCCTGTTGAATATTCGCCCGTATTGCCAACGGTTGCTATAACTTCGCCCGACGCCACTAAGTCGCCTTGTCTTTTTAGTGCCAGGGCATTGTGTTTATAAACCGAAATGAATCCGTTGGTGTGAATAATCATAATCACATAACCTGTATCGGCGGTCCATTCCGAAAAAATGATGGTTCCATCGGCAACGGCTTTAATTGGTGTGCCCGATTTTGCCGTAACATCAATGGCATAATGCTTTTGTTTAACATTAAATGTGTTGGTAATCTTGCCTAAAAGTGGCGCAAAAAATACCTGCTTTGTACTTTTAGTAGGCACATCAAATAGCGAATAGCGACTTTCGAGCTCTACTTGTTCTCTAAAGCTTGAGTCTAACACTGAAGGAATTAATGTTTTATCATTTGGGTTTAGCTGTTTTTGATTTAAAATAGAATCTCTTCTAATTTTTGGAAATGTTTTAAGCTGACCGGTTAACACCTTGCGTATAACTTCTAGATAGGCATCATTGGCTTTTAAAACCTGTTCTAAAGAATCGGTTTTATAAACCAAAAAACTTGCTTTTTGCTTTAAATAGGTAGAAGAATAGCCCGGAATATATTCTTTTATAGGACTATAAGCAATGATTACAGAAGTTAGCGTTACTAATAAAATTGAAAAAACACCACCATAAACCAGAATGTTTAATCGGTTTATTTTAAAAGATAAGCGCTCTTCAAAAGTTTCTTCGTCTAAAACAACGAGTCGAAATTTTCGAATTAAATGTTGTTTGATATTTTTTTTTGTTTTTAAATCTAGCGCCATAGCTCACAAAGATAATTGAATTTTAAATCGCTCGGATTCTATTTTTTAGATTTATAAAAATTCATCTCATCAATATAACTCCAAACTTTATAGGGCAAAAGTGGTTTTACTTCTCTTTGATCGGCAATTGCTTGACGGATTTGTGTTGCCGAAATTTCAATGACGGGCGCTGAAATAAAATGAACAGAAGGATGTTGCGCCAATCCTTTATTTTCGGGTGTTGAAATGAGTCGTGGGTAAACATAAAGCTGGTAATTTTCTAAAATAAACTCATAGTTTTTCCATTTGTTAAAGCTGTTCAAATTGTCAGCACCCATGATTAAATTAAATTGATGTTGCGGATAAGCTTCTGATAAATAAGTCAATGTATTTATGGTAAAAGACGGCTTTGGCAGGTTAAATTCTATTTTAGAGGGTTTTATTTTAGAATAATTTTCAGTGGCCATTTCAACCATTCGGTAGCGATGGTAATCGGCTAAGAGTGTTGCTTTTTGTTTAAAGGGGTTTTGTGGACTAACCACGAGCCAAATTTCATCTAAATCGGTATATTCGGCCATGTGATTTGCAATAATCAAATGCCCAACATGAATGGGATTGAAAGTTCCAAAATAGAGTCCGATTTTCATTTATAATTTATTGTGTTACAAAGTTTTTCACCAGCTGATAGGCTTGCTTTTTTGCTTGTTCTAAAATATCGTTGAGCAAGATTACATCAAAATTTGTGGCGTATTTCATTTCTTTTTGAGCTTTAGCCACGCGCTCTTTTATTTTTTCTTCAGAGTCGGTTTTTCTTCCGCGCAAGCGTTGCTCCATCACCTCTATTGATGGTGGTTGAACAAAAATAGCGAGGGTTTTATCAGGAAATTGCTTTTTAATATTAAGTCCACCCTCTACATCAATGTCAAAAATAACATGTTTGCCCAAAGCCCAAATACGGTCGATTTCAGATTTTAAAGTGCCATAAAAGTTATTGGTATAAACCTCCTCAAATTCAATAAAATTGCCTTGAATTATGTGCTTTTTAAAGGCTTCGATGCTGATAAAATGGTAATCTTTACCGTCAATTTCGTCGCCGCGTTTTGGTCGGGAAGTTGCCGAAACCGAAAATCCCAAATTGAGTTCGGCTTGCTTTGCAAGATATTGCACAATGGTAGTTTTGCCCGACCCCGAGGGTGCTGAGAACACGATAAGTTTGCCTTGTTTCAAAACAGTAATGCCTAATTTATAAAATATTTAAGAGTTGTTCTTTAATTTTTTCGAGTTCGTCTTTCATATTGACTACAATTTTTTGAAGCACAGAATCATTGGCTTTTGAGCCAATGGTATTAATTTCACGTCCCATTTCTTGTGTTATAAAACCAAGCTTTCTCCCGTTAGATTCCACTTCATTAATAACCTTTAAAAAATAGTTTAGGTGGTTTTCTAAGCGCACCTCTTCTTCGTTAATATCTAATTTTTCAATATAATAAATCAGCTCTTGCTCAAAGCGATTTTGGTCAACATTTTGAATTAAATCATCAATGGCTTTTCGCAATTTTTCTTTTTTGTTGCTAATACGGTCTTTATCTACCAATAAAACTTCTGCCAAAAGCGACTTTATACTAGTGATGTTTTGAATGATATCTTTAGCTAACGAAGCGCCTTCGGCTAGTCTGTAATTGTTAAATTTTTGAATGGTTTCGTCAATACCTTTGGCAATGAGCAGCCATTCATTTTCGTCTAAATCTTCGTGTTCAACTTTTAAGGCGTCGGGGAGTTTAATGGCTATTTTTAAATATTCAATGGCGTCGCCTTTTACAAATTCTTGTAACTGGTTGATATAGTGATTTACAACTTCTTTATTAATACAATTGAGGCTTGCTTGTGAGGCTTGTTCTATATAAATTGAACAATCTAATTTGCCACGTTGAACGGCTTGGCCGATAATTTTTCGAATTTCGAGTTCCTTTTCTTTATAAAGCGTGGGGACTCTTAAATTTAAATCAAGGCTTTTTGAGTTGAGCGATTTTAGCTCTATGCTAATTTTTTTGGTTGGTAATAAAATTTCGGTTTTACCATAACCGGTCATTGATTGTATCATCTGTGTGATTTAAAGCATCGCAAAGTTACGGAAAATCTAAAAAAGGAAATTTTTTAAAAAAGTTAAAAAAACCGACTTAACTATTGCTTTAGTTTACTCCATCAATCCGCTTTTCTCCTTTGTTTACTACTCACCATATAAACGCCTGTAAAAATAAGGACGCTCGCCAAGATTTTATGAATGTTAAGCGTATCGCTTTGCATCATTAAAGCAAAAACTGTCGCAATAAAGGGCTGAATATAAATAAACACACTTACCGTTGTGGGCTTGAGGTTTCGCACGGCCAATAAATTAAACAGATAGGTTATAAAGGTGGCGAAAACCACTACAAACAGAATTTTGTATAAAATATCGAGTGGCATTGTTTGCCAAGAAATCAGCTCTAATTCTTGAAATCCGAAAGGTAGCACCATAAAAAATCCCAATAAATAGAGCCATTTAGCAAAGTTTATGGGGTGGTATTTTGAAGTCAGCTTTTTAACGAGAATTAAATACAAACTATACGAAAAGGCATTGATAAACACCAAGAAATTTCCCCACTGAATGCGCGCGCTATCCAATTGTAATCCGTTGCCATAAACAATTAAATAAATTGCGCCAGTCAAGCCAATAAAAATTCCCATTATTCGCCATTTTGCAAGGTGTTCTTTAAGAATCAGTGCCGACAAACTCAGCACAATAATGGGTGTTGTTACCATTACCACCGAAGCGTTTATGGGTGTGGTATAGGACAATCCTTTAAAAAAAGTCAGCATATTTAAACCCACTCCAAACACGGCAGCTAAGAAAATGCGCATATAATCGGAGCGTTCAATAAACTCCCTTTTAATGAACAGAGAGGCCACCCAAAACAGAATTGTAGCGCCAAAAACTCTAAAAACTATAAAGGCATAAGGCTTTACATATAAGGGCATCACGTCTTTAGCAAGGGTAAAAGTTACGCCATAAATTACGGAGGCAATAAAAGCTGCTATTAAGGCGAAGTTGCGTGAAGTCATTAATTTAAAAAAAAATAAGCCGTCTTAAAGCAATTGCTTAGAGACGGCTATATTACTGAATTCTTTTGTTTTTTTATTTATTTGCAGCGTAATTTTTGGCTACTTCATCCCAGTTTATAACGTTAAAAAACGCGTTGATATAATCGGGACGGCGGTTTTGATAGTTTAAATAATAAGCGTGTTCCCAAACATCTAAAGCCAATATCGGAAAACCTTGACAGGTTACGCCTGGCATCAACGGATTGTCTTGATTTGGTGTTGAACAAACCTCAACTTTTCCACCTTTATGCACGCAAAGCCAAGCCCATCCTGAGCCAAATTGTGTAGCAGCCGCTTTAGAAAACACATCTTTAAAGGCTTCGAAAGAGCCAAACGCTGCATTTATGGCCGTAGCCAACTCGCCTTTAGGTTCACCACCGGCATTTGGCGACATTACTTTCCAAAACAAATCGTGATTAAAATAACCGCCGCCGTTGTTTCTAAGGGCTTTGTTATTCATATCTAATCCGCTAAAAATTTCTAAAATCGTCTTGTTTTCTAGGGCAGAGCCAGCAAGGGCTGCATTTAAATTATTGGTGTAGGCAGCATGGTGTTTACTGTGGTGTATTTCCATGGTTCTGGCATCAATATAAGGTTCTAATGCATTGTAAGCATACGGTAATTTTGGAAGTTCAAAAGCCATAATATCTAAATTTTAATTGTTATCTTTTCTAAAATTCAAAAGTACGCATCTTTTTTAGCCTAAAAAGTGATTTGATATAAAATGTTCTTATGCCGTGATAAGTTAAGGCTATAAGGTGTTTTTTTGTTTGCGAATAGCTAATAAAGCCTCGTTAACCGCAGCATAATTAATGGTTTTATCTTTAAAAAGCAGTCGCAATTGTTCCTTTTCGGAGGGACTTGTTTTTAAGCTTGCCAGCAAATTTGTAAAGTGCATTTTCATATGACCATGTTGAATGCCTTTGGTTGTTAAGGCGCGTAAAGCGGCAAAATTTTGAGCTAAACCGGCGGCAGCAATAATCGCCATCAATTCCTTAGCGGATGGATTTTGTAAAAGCGCTAAAGCTATTTTTGCCAAAGGATGCAAAGCCGTTAATCCACCAACGGTTCCAACGGCAAGTGGCAGTTCAATCCAAAATTTAAAGCGGCCATCTTTAATTTCGGCATCGCTTAAACTTTGATAAGTTCCGCTTCTAGAAGCGTAAGCGTGTACGCCGGCTTCTATGGCGCGAAAGTCATTTCCAGTGGCAATTACCACGGCATCAACACCGTTCATAATGCCTTTGTTATGGGTTACGGCTCTATAAGGTTCTACCTTTGCAATTTTTACTGCTTCAATAAATTTTTGAGCATTTTCTAGGGCATTTTCGTGATACAATTCAGTTACGGGGCAGCTCACTTCGGCACGCACCAAACAATCGGGCACATAATTAGATAAAATGCTCATCACAATTTTAATGTTGAGCGTAGCCGATTCACTTTTAAAAGTTTCGGCCATTTTTTCTAAACACGAATTGATAAAATTTGCGCCCATACTGTCTTTGGTATCAAAGCTTACGTGCAATTGATAGTAATTTTTCAAAGACGCGGTTTTGTCGCGCAATTCAATAGCTGAAATTCCGCCTCCGCGCTGTTGCATATTTTTAGTAAGCGATGAGGTAGCGCTAAATAATTTTGGTTTTATCTGATTAAAATAGGCTTCTAAATCGGCTTTAGCCCCAATATATATGAAATGAACTTGTCCTGTTTTAACAGTTGAAATAACGGTGGTTTTAAAGCCACCGCGTTTGCTCCAAAATTTAGCAACCATAGACGCTCCAGCCACAACCGAGCTTTCTTCAATCGCCATGGGCACAACATACTTTTTGCCGTCAATCAAAAAATTGGGCGCAACAGCAAAAGGTAAATAGAAGTTAGAAATAGTGTTCTCTACAAAATCGTCGTGCAGTGCTTGTAACGCTTTATTTGCATTCCAATATTGGTGCAGGGTGCTTTTAAAATCTTTAAAATCGGGTAGAACTTCAGACGCTAACCAGTCGATTTTTTCATCTTTTGTACGCTTAGAAAATCCAGAAATGGCTTTCGACATTTTAAATAGCTTTTTAATAGGAACAAAGATACTAATATTTTGAGGTGTTAAAATTGAGCAACACTCAATATTTCCACCCAATAAAACCGTTTTATTGCATAAATTTCACTAAAATTGGAGTTGAAAAAAAACTCAAACTCAAATGAAAAAATTATATCTTATGTTTTTAATGTGCACTGCTGTTTTGAGTGCACAAAAACAAGCCATTACCCTAGAAGATATTTGGGCGAACGGCACTTTTAGAACACAGTATATGAACGCGTTGAACTCAATGAGTCACGGCGATTTTTATACCGTTTTAAATTATAACCGCGAAACCGAAAGCACATCGGTTGACAAATACAGCTACAAAACTTTAGAAAAAGTCGCCACATTGGTCGATAGCAAAGACTTGCCAAATTTAGAATCTTTCGATAATTACATTTTTAGTGAAGCTGAAAATCTTTTGGTTTTAGGAACCGATACCGAACAAATTTATCGCCATTCTTTTTTAGGTAAATTTTATGTTTATAACATTGCCACCAAGCAATTAATCTCGGTTTCAAACCATTTAATTCAAGAACCTACTTTGTCGCCCGACGGTTTAAAAGTAGCCTTTGTCTATCAAAATAATTTATTTGTAAAGGATTTAAAAAGTGATGAAACCTCACAAATTACTTTCAATGGCAAAAAAAATAGCATTATAAATGGCTTAACCGATTGGGTTTATGAGGAAGAATTTGCCTTTGTACGCGCCTTTCAATGGAGTGGTCATTCCGATAAAATTGCTTTTATGCGTTTTGACGAAACCGACGTTCCAGAATTTACGATGATGAAATACGGCGAATCACTTTATCCCGAAAAGGAAAGCTTTAAATATCCAAAAGCAGGTGAAAATAACTCAAAAATAAGCTTGCATCTTTACAATTTAAACACAAAGAAAACCAGTGACATAAACCTTGGTGCACTAGACCAATACTACATTCCGCGTATGAAGTTTACCGCCGAAGCCGATTTGCTTTGTGTTACCACACTTAACCGTCATCAAAATAATTTGAACCTCATTTTTGTTGATACAAATACTCTAAAAAGTAAACTCATTTTAAATGAAACCGATGCCGCTTATATAGATATTACCGACAATTTGACCTTTTTAAAAGACAATAGTTTTTTATGGACAAGCGAAAAAGACGGATTTAACCACATTTATCACTATGATAATAACGGAAAATTAATCAAGCAAATTACCAGCGGCCCTTGGGAAGTAACCGAATATTACGGTTACAATTCCGAAAACAAACAAATTTATTACCAATCAGTTGAAGATGGCTCTATAAACCGAACCCTTTATACCATTGGCTTAAACGGTGAAAACAAAAAACGATTGGGGCTTAAATCGGGTACTAACAGCGCCGCTTTTAGCAACAGTTTTAATTATTATATCAACACCTTTACGGATGCTAATACACCTTTTATTTTTACTTTAAACGACGCTAAAACAGGTGAGGTAATCAAGGAAGTAAAAAACAACAATCAATTGTTAAAAAACCTTGAAAATTACATCACTTCGCCAAAAGAATTCTTCACACTTAAAACAAAAAATGGCGATTTTAATGCTTGGATGATTAAGCCTTCCGATTTTAATCCAAACAAAAAATACCCACTTTTTATGTATCAATATTCTGGTCCGGGTTCACAAAGTGTGTCGAATAGTTGGGGTGGCAGCAACGATTATTGGTATCAAATGCTTGCCCAACAAGGCTATATTGTTGCTTGTGTAGATGGCCGCGGTACCGGATTTAAAGGTGCTGCATTTAAAAAAATGACCTATAAAGAATTGGGCAAATATGAAATTGAAGATCAAATAGAAGCCGCCAATGAACTGGGCAAATATGCCTATATCGACAAAAATAATATTGGTATTTGGGGTTGGAGTTTTGGAGGCTATATGTCGTCTTTAGCTATCACAAAGGGTGCTGATACCTTTAAAATGGCTATTGCCGTAGCGCCGGTAACTTCTTGGCGGTTTTACGATACCGTTTACACAGAGCGTTATATGCAAACACCTCAAGAAAATGAAAGTGGTTATGATAATAATTCACCCATTAATTTTACCGATTCGCTAAAAGGCAAATTCCTTTTAGTTCACGGCTCTGGCGATGACAATGTCCATTTTCAAAATACGATGCGCATGATTGAATCGCTGGTAGGTTCAAATAAGCAATTTGACTTGTTTGTATATCCCGATAAAAACCACGGCATTTATGGTCGCTATCAAGGCAAAGGAAATGTGCGCCTCAATCTTTATGAAAAAATGACTATTTTTATCCGTCAAAATTTAAAAACTAACAATTAACAATCCAAACAACTATGACTCAAACTCAAGTAAAAACAGCACACCCAAAAGGACTTTGGGTGCTATTCGGAACAGAAATGTGGGAGCGCTTTAATTTCTATGGTATGCGTGCCTTATTAACCTTATTCCTAGTAAATTCTCTTTTGATGAAAGAGGAAGACGCCTCCCTAATTTATGGAGGCTTTTTAGGACTTTGCTATTTAACACCCATGTTAGGAGGCTTTATCTCTGACCGCTTTTTTGGAAATAGAAACTGTATTTTAATTGGTGGTTTAACAATGGCTGCCGGTCAACTCCTCTTATTCACAAGTGCAAGTGTTTTTGGTAGTGATTTAAGTTTAGCCACAACCTTAATGTATTCTGCACTAGGATTAATTATTCTTGGCAATGGTTTCTTTAAACCAAATATCTCAAGTATGGTGGGGAGTTTGTATCCAAAACAAGAAAAAAGCAAACTCGACACCGCTTTCACCATTTTTTATATGGGCATTAACTTAGGAGCTTTTATGGGCCAATTTATTGCCCCCATGTTAGGCGACGTAAAAGATCGAAGTGGCATTAGAGATATTCACGCCTTTAAATGGGGCTTTTTAGCCGCCGCTACAGCCATGCTCATCGGCACATTGGTGTTTTACTTACTAAAAAATAAATATGTGGTTTCTCCCGAAGGAAAAGCTTTAGGAGGTTTGCCATCAAAAAATACGGCATCCGATTTTGAAGAAGGTGAATCGCAAAGCGCTATTTTTACCTCAAAATCTTTAATCATTGCTATTTTGAGTTTTATTGGATTGTTTTTAGCCTTCCATTTTTCGGTTGACGGCACTAACATTGTAAAAACCATTATTTATCCAATTATTTATGCCAGTGGCATTACCTTGGCGGGATTAATCTTATCGGATAGTTCGCTTACAAAAATCGAAAGAGACCGCATTTTGGTTATTTATATCGTATCCTTTTTTATCATTTTCTTTTGGGCCGCTTTTGAACAAGCCGGCTCTTCACTCACCTTTATAGCCGATCATCAAACGGATACAAGCTTTTTGTTTGGATGGAAAATGCCCCCATCAATGGTTCAAATTTTCAACGGAATGTTTGTGGTGCTCTTGGCAATTCCTTTTAGTCTTTTATGGGATAAATTAAGAGCAAAAGGCCGAGAACCTATCTCTCCTGCAAAACAAGCCTTTGGCTTGGCTTTGATTGCTTTAAGTTATTTTATTATCGCTTATAATGTTAAAGATTTAGGAAACAGTGGCCTACTTGCTATTAAGTGGTTAATTTTGTTATACTTCATCCAAACTTGTGCCGAATTATGCCTTTCACCAATTGGACTTTCTTTGGTGGGAAAACTATCTCCAAAAAGGTTCTCTTCGCTATTATACGGCGTATTTTTTCTATCAAATGCCTCCGGTTACGCTTTGGCGGGAACCTTGGGTTCTATTTTGCCATCTACGGGAGATAAATTTGATAAAGCAACCGAATTAGGAATTGATTTGCAAGGAGTTTTAGATAAAACGATAGTCCCCACAGCAGACCAATTAGCCCTTTTATCACAAAACCATATTAGCGATCACAATCCGCTTTTTGCAGGGTTTGAAATTCATAATTTGTTCGAATTCTTTATGGTATTTGTCATTTTAACAGGACTCGCTTCATTGATTTTATTTTCGCTAACACCCTTTTTGAAAAAAATGATGCACGGTATTCGGTAATCAAAACCTATAAGGTTTAATTTAGAATCTTATAGGTTTAAAAAATTTGAAATAAACTTTATAGGTTTGAATTTGAAACTTACTGGTTTATTAAAAACCTATAAGGTTTAATATAGAATCTCATAGGTTTAAAAAATTGGAGATAAACCTTATAGGTTTGAATTTGAAACTTACTGGTTTATTAAAAACCTATAAGGTTTGATTTAGAATCTCATAGGTTTAAAAAATTGGAGATAAACCTTATAGGTTTGAATTTGAAATTTAATGGTTTATTAAAAACCTATAAGGTTTAATTTAGAATCTCATAGGTTTAAAAAATTTGAAATAAACCTTATAGGTTTGAATTTGAAACTTACTGGTTTATTAAAAACCTATAAGGTTTAATTTAGAATCTCATAGGTTTAAAAAATTTGAAATAAACCTTATAGGTTTGAATTTGAAACTTACTGGTTTATTAAAAACCTATAAGGTTTAATTTAGAATCTCATAGGTTTAAAAAATTGTGATAAACCTTATAGGTTTGAATTTTAAAACTTACTGGTTTATTAAAAACCTATAAGGTTTAATATAGAATCTCATAGGTTTAAAAAATTGGAGATAAACCTTATAGGTTTGAATAGGTTTAATTGTGATAGTTGTTTATGAAATATTTTATACCATTAGAATCGGATAAATTTTATCATATTTTTAATCACGCTATTGGAGATGAAACCTTATTTAGAAATGACGCCAACTATAGCTTTTTTTTAAAAAAGTTTCAAGAGTATATTGGTCCAATTGCAAAAACCTATTCATATGCTTTATTGCCAAATCATTTCCATTTTTTAATTGAAATTAAAAGTCAAGAGGTTATTTATATGCATTATTTACATCTTGAATTAAAAAAATCCATTCCTAAAGTTAAACTTGAGAATGAATTGGATTTTGAAAAATTTGTAATGCAACAATTCAGCAATTTTTTTAATTCTTACACAAAATCATTCAATAAAAGGTACTTTAGAAAAGGCGCACTTTTTATGGATTATATAAGAAGAACTCTTATTTCGGATGATGAATATTTAAGAAATATGATTTTGTATATTCATCAAAATCCCATTCATCATAAATTTTGTAATAGACCTGATGAATGGCGTTTCACATCCTATAAAAGCATTTTATTTGATGAATCAACATTTTTAGAAAAAGAAGGTGTGTTAAAATGGTTTGGTGATTTAGAAAATTTTATCTTTATGCACAAAACATTAAAAGAATTTGATTATTAAAAACCTATAAGGTTTGATTTAGAATCTTTTAGGTTTGAAAATTTAGAAATAAACCTTATAGGTTTGAAATTTAGAAATAAACCTTATAGGTTTGAATTTTAAAACTTACTGGTTTATTAAAAACCTATAAGGTTTAATTTAGAATCTCATAGGTTTAAAAAATTGTGATAAACCTTATAGGTTTGAATAAAATAAAAACTATGGAATTAAATCAATCATTAGACCAAATTCAAAACTTTAAAGGCAAGTATCCCAAGCAATTGTGGTACTTATTTTTTAGTGAAATGTGGGAACGCTTCAGTTTTTACGGTATGCGTGGCATGCTGGTCATTTTTATGGTTAGCCAATTAATGATGAACGACGAGGTCGCCAATTTGCAATACGGTGCAACACAGGCTTTTGTTTATGCCTTTACCTTTATTGGCGGTTTGTTTGCCGATAAGATTTTGGGCTATCGAAAGTCCTTATTTTGGGGTGGAATATTGATGATTATTGGAAGTTTAATTTTAGCCATTGACCCAAAACAATTCTTCTTTTTTGGTGTAAGTTTCACCATTATTGGTACTGGTTTTTTTAAACCAAACATTTCTACAATGGTTGGAAAACTTTACAAAGAAGATGACAATCGACGGGATGCTGGGTTTTCGTTGTTTTATGCCGGCATCAACCTTGGGGCTTTAATTGGAGGCTATTTGTGTATTGCTGTAGCAAATGGCACGATGCTTTCTTCAATAATTCCGGCACATTTAAGGTGGAATGTCGCCTTTAGTTTCGCGGCAATCGTAATGATTATAAGCTTGCTAACCTTTGTACAAACTCAAAAATCAATGGGTGAAATAGGCTGCTCTCCCTTGTTGGATTTAAAAAATTCAAAACAAAAACTTTACGAATACCTCACTTATATTGGTTCTTTATTTGCCATCCCAATTGTGATGTTGTTGGTTTCAAATTCGGGTTACACCGATTTGTTTATGTACATTATCGGTCCTTGCTCTTTACTCTATCTACTTTTTGAAATGCGGAATTTTTCATTTAAAGAAAATAAAAAGCTCATAGCAGCGCTAATTTTTATCTTGTTTTCTATTGTTTTTTGGGCATTTTTTGAACAAAGTGGTGGCTCTTTGAGTCTTTTTGCGGCGAGTAATCTTAAAAATACCGTTCTTGGAATTCCTCTAGACCCTAATGGTGTTAACAATTCGGCCAACTCCTTTTTTGTAATTGCCTTTGCTGCATTAGTTGGATTGGTTTGGCTTTGGCTAGGAAAAAGAAAAATTGAACCAAATACCGTTGTCAAATTTGGATTGGCTTTTTTGTTTTTAGCAGGTGGTTTTTATGTGTTTTACGATACTAAATTCTTTGCCGATGAAAATGGCCTGACCTCATTAGACTTATTTACTTTTGGCTGGTTTATCATCACTTTTGGTGAATTGTGCTTGTCGCCCATTGGCATGTCTATTATGACAAAATTATCTCCAGCCAAACTGCAAGCTGTTATGATGGGAATGTGGTTTCTAGCCAGTGCTTATGGACAATATTTTGCTGGTTTATTGGGGGCAAATATTGCTGTTGCCTCCGAGAATGCTTCAAACCTAGAAAAGCTGTTTATCTATGCCGATGGCTATAAACAATTGGCTATTTACGCTTTAATTGCTGGGGTAATTTTAATTTTAATTTCGCCTTTAGTTAAAAAGTTAATGCAGGAAGTGCGATAATTTTTAATTTTTATGAGGTTATTTTAAATGTTAAGTAATCATTTTAAGTCCCTTACGACTATAGTTGTAAATTGTAAATCATGAAAAAAATTGGATTACTTAGCGTTTTATTGTTTTTGGGTTGGTCATCTTTTGCTCAAAAGACTGAAATTAAATGGCTTAGTTTAGAACAAGCCATAACACTAAACAAAGCACATCCTAAAAAAATATTGGTAGATGTTTATACCAATTGGTGCTATTATTGTAAAGTAATGGATAAAAATACTTATTCAAATCCTAAGATTATCGCTTATATTAACACCAATTTTTACCCTGTTAAATTTAATGGCGAACAAAAAGAAAATCTCAATTTTGACGGTAAAGATTATAAATACATTTCAAGTGGTAAAAGGGGCTATCACGAGTTTGCCGCAGCCCTATTAAACGGTAAATTAAGTTATCCAACAACCGTATTTTTTGATGATAAAGCACAAGTTATCACACGTTTACCAGGCTATTTAGATGCTAAAAATTACGAGCCTGTTTTAGTTTTTATCGCCGAAAATTATTACACCACTAAAAACTGGGATGTTTTTTTAAAAAATTATAAAGGCACTTTTTAAATTCCTTTCGGTATGGCACTCAACAATTGTTTAGTGTAATTACTTTTTGGGTTTTTATAAATTTCGTCGGCATCACCTTGCTCTTCAATTCTGCCGTTTTGCATCACTAAAAGTTGATCGGCCATATATTTTACCACGGCTAAATCGTGTGAGATAAAAATATAAGTAAAATTAAAGTCCGCCTTAAGCGCATTTAGCAAATTTAAAACTTGTGCTTGAACTGAGACGTCTAAAGCCGAAACTGACTCATCGCATATTATAATTTTTGGTTTTAGCGCAATGGTTCTTGCAATGCCAATGCGTTGGCGTTGCCCACCTGAAAATTCATGTGGATAGCGGTAAAAATGAGCTTCGTCTAACCCTACTTTTTTTAATAATTCAAGTACTTTTAGTTTTCGTTCTTGGTCATTTTTATACAATTTATGCACTTTCATAGGTTCCATAAGCGCATCGCCAATTTGCATTTTGGGATTTAACGACGAAAAAGGATCCTGAAAAATAATCTGAATTTCCTTTCGCAAACGCTTCACTTCGTTAGCCGAAAGCTTTAAAATATCAACCCCTTTATATTTAATTTGCCCACTATTAGGCTGTTCTAAAAGTAAAATAGAACGTCCCAAAGTGGTTTTGCCACAGCCTGACTCACCTACCAATCCCACCGTTTCTTTTTCATAAACTTTAAAGCTAGCATCGTCAACCGCTTTTAGAATTTGAGTGTTTTTAGAAAACCAGCTTTTTGAAAGCTTGAAGTAGGTCGATAAATGGCTTATTTCTAAAAGTGGTGGCTTGCCATAAATAGCTTTGTGATTTAATGTCCGTTCAAAATTTGTTATTTCAATTTTTGATACCGTATGATTTAAATAATCTTCAACAGTTGGCAACTTCTTTAAGCGAATATCGAGGCTCGGTCGCGCATTTAGCAGGGCTTTGGTATAATTTTTTGCCGGCGTTTTAAAGAGGTCTTGCGTGATTCCCTGCTCAACAATAGCGCCGTGTTGCATAACAATAACACGGTTTGCAATTTCAGAAACCAAGGTTAAATCGTGCGAAATAAACAACAAACTCATTTTAGTTTCTTGCTGTAAGGCTTTTAAAAGTGTGATGATTTCCTTTTGAACGGTAACATCTAAAGCGGTTGTAGGTTCATCGGCAATAAGAATTTGTGGTTTACAAGCTATCGCCATAGCAATAACTACGCGTTGTTTTTGTCCGCCCGAAATTTGATGTGGATATTGGCTAAAAATAGGTTCTGGCCGTGGTAATTTTACCTTTTTAAAGAGCGCAATAACCTCCCTTTTGGCCTGCTGTTTTGTTATTTTTTGGTGTTGCAAAAGCATTTCTTGAACCTGATAGCCACAAGTTAAACTCGGATTTAAAGCGCTCATCGGATCTTGAAAAATCATCGCTATTTGTGCCCCACGAATTTTTTGAAAAGCCTTATCAGAGCAGGTATTCAAATCAATGCCATTAAAAATGATTTTACCTGCTGTTAGGCTTGTTTTTGTTGGCAACAAGCCCATTAGCGCAAGACTTGTAACCGATTTTCCAGAACCAGATTCACCCACAATCCCCAAAATTTCATCCTTTTTAAGATAAAAACTAATCTTGTGAACGACCTCAAGCAGCGCCTGATCGCTTTTAAATGAAATGGTTAAATCGCTAACTTGAAGCATCAATGCCAAATATAATTGACCCTAAAAGTAGTGATTTTTAATAATTACTATAAGGTTTTATTGTTGTTCTTTAAAACTTTACAAATTTTGAATCAAACCTTATGGGTCTCTTAAACCAAACCAATAAAAATAAAAATACCTTGGCCGTTAAATTTAATTCATCCTACAAGGTTTTAAAAACCTTGTAGGATGAATTAATAAACACAAGATGCCTCTTTAAATCTATCAATCTAACCGATAAAGTTTAGTTACTTTGCAACATCTTAAAATTATTTTGTGAATTACTTATCTGTTGAAGCTATTTCTAAATCGTTTGGTGACCGATTGTTGTTTAAAGACTTGTCTTTTAGCATCCATAAAGACCAAAAAATGGCGTTTATCGCTAAAAATGGTACCGGAAAAACCACCATTTTAAATATCCTTGTCGGAAAAGACACGCCCGATAGTGGTGAGGTTGTTTTTAGAAAAGGCTTAAAAATAGCTTATCTGTCGCAAGAAAATATGCTAAATCAAGAATTGACCGTTGAAGAATCGGTTTTTGATTCAGATAATACCACGCTCAAGGCCATCCAGCAATACGAACACGCCTTAAAAAATCCACACGATGAAGAGGCTTATCAAAAGGCATTCGATTTGATGGAGCGCCATCAAGCTTGGGATTTTGAAACGCAGTACAAACAAATTCTGTCAAAGTTAAAGCTTGAAGACTTAGATTTAAAAGTAAAAAATTTATCCGGAGGTCAGCAAAAAAGATTATCGCTGGCAATTATTTTAATTAACCTACCCGATTTACTCATTTTAGATGAGCCCACCAATCATTTAGATTTGGAGATGATTGAATGGTTAGAAAATTTTTTTAAGAAAGAAAAAATCACCCTTTTAATGGTTACGCACGACCGTTATTTTTTAGAACGTGTTTGCAACGAAATCATCGAGTTAGATGAAGGTAAAATATACGGCTATAAAGGCAACTATTCCAATTATTTAGAAAAAAAGGAAGCGCGTATTGAGCTAGAGCAAAGCACCCTTGGCAAAGCTAAAAATCTGTTTAAAAAAGAACTCGATTGGATGCGCCGACAGCCAAAAGCGCGTACCACAAAGTCAAAATCGCGAATCGACGATTTTTATCAGATAAAAGAACGCGCCAGTTTGCGACGCAAAGATTATAAGGTGCAACTCGAAATCAATATGGAGCGTTTAGGAAGCAAAATTATCGAACTTCATAAAATCTCTAAATCGTTTGACAAAAAGGTAGTTATCAAAAAATTTGAATACAATTTTATCCGTGGTGAGCGCATTGGATTAATCGGCAAAAATGGATCAGGTAAATCCTCCCTTTTAAATATGATTACCGGTAAACTACCTGTTGATTCGGGCAAAGTAATTGTTGGCGAAACCATAAAATTTGGCTATTACACCCAATCGGGAATACAAATTAAGCAAGGTCAAAAACTCATTGAAGTCATCAAAGAATTTGGTGAGTTTATTCCACTTGCCAAAGGCTTGAAAATATCGGCAGGACAGTTGTTAGAGCGCTTTTTATTCGACCGAAAAAAACAACATGATTATGTTGAGAAGCTTTCGGGTGGCGAGTTAAAACGCCTGTATTTGTGTACGGTTTTGATTCAAAATCCCAATTTTTTAATCTTAGATGAGCCTACCAACGATTTAGACATTATCACCTTAAATGTGCTGGAAGATTTTTTGCTAGATTTTCCCGGCAATTTGATTGTTGTTTCGCACGACCGTTATTTTATGGATAAGCTTGTTGACCATTTATTTATTTTGGAAGATGGTGGCGAAATTACCGATTTTCCAGGCAATTATTCCGATTACAGAATTTATGAAGATTCTCAACCAAAAGAAGAACTCTTAAAAGAAAAACTTGAACCACGACAAAAATCACCTCAAAAAAGCAAATTGACTTTTAATGAAAATCGCGAGTTTGCGCAATTAGAAAAGGACCTCTCAAAATTAGAGAAGGAAAAATTAGCCATTGAAAGGCAATTTGCTAGCAATGACATCGCCCTAGAAAAAATCAATGAAAATTCTCTAAAATTGCAGGAAATCAGTAGTACTTTAACAAAAAAAGAAGCGCGCTGGCTTGAATTGTCAATGAAAATAGAAAACTAGTCCCAAATTAAATCAATTAACTTTTGAGCATTTTTTAGCGGATTAAAATCAGCTAAATAGCGTTCGCGCATAATGGTATCATTGCTTGTAAACACCTCTTTTTTATAGGTTTTAACCAAATTTTTGAAGTCATTTAGTGTGTTGGCAACACCGCACAGGCTTTCAAGTCCGGTATCTTTTACCATAGTGCTATTTGTCAAGCAAAAGCGTCCGGCAAACAAGGTATTTATCAGCTTTAGCTTGATGCCAGTATTTTGAAAAGTTAACATCACATTTAAATGAGCATCGGCTAAAAGCGCGTCGGCATCGGCCTGAGCGTTAATTTTAACAAAGCGAATGTGAGGCGATTTTTTAATTTTATTTTCGACAGATTGATTGTTAAAACTGCTCGCAATAACAAGCGGATAATCTAAATTCTTAAAAACTGAAATTAAAAATAGTGCCGCTTTTCGATTGTCGGCAATGCGCAAATCGCCCACATAATAGGCATAAACTCCTTTCTCGCTCAATGATTTCACTTGGTTATTTTGATGAAAAACAGGAATGTAGTGTGTTTGCTGAAATAAATTTTTAAAATAAAGCTGTTCTAAAGGCGCAATACTCAACACAAAAGTGGCCTTTTTCAATATACTTTGATAAGATTTTAATTTTTGACTTTCAATTTTAAAAAACAGCTTTTTAAACCAATTGGTTTCGCTGTTTGCCAAGCCTTGATAATAGGTATGCTCAACATTATGAACGCGCACAATGGTTTTTCGATTTTTAAAAGTGGCCCTTAAAAGTGGATAAGTGCTATGCAAACCTTCAAATAAAATAGGGTAATTATCATCTGCTAATTTTTGTAACAGGCTTTTGCTATTGCGCGTTTGCACCACAAATGGTAACCTTGAAAAAAAGCTCTTAAACTTTGCTTGGCGCGGATAATAGTTTACCGATTCGCAATAATGATTGAGTTCGGTTTGAGGTGTTCTGTCTTCATAAAAACAGTGCAAATGAACCTTAACACCCAATTTATGGAGAGCTTTTAGCTTGTAAAATACATCAATCACCCCACCGTAATTGGCCGGAAATGGAATATCGAAAGCAATTATATGAAGGTGTTTAAACAAGGTCTTTATAAATTTTGATTAAAGCTTTTGATTCGTTTTGCCACGTGTAAATTTGCGCTGCTTTTTCTAGATTCTGTTTCCAAACATTTTGCAATTCTGCATGGCTTAAAAGGGCTTCAATTTGAGCTGACAGCGCTTTTGGCTCAAGCGAATTTACCACAGCTCCAATGTTATTTTCGAGCACCAATTGCGCCACCTCTTTGCGGTTGGTTACCAATAGTGGTGTGCGCGCCTGAATGTAATCAAAGACTTTATTTGGCAGACTAAATTCGTAATTCAGATTGGTATTTTTATCAAACGACAAGCCCAAATCGGCGGCTTTTGTGTAGCGCATCAGCTCATTATAAGGCATTTTATCTTTAATAAAAACCCGATCGGCTAAAGCCAAATTAGCAACTAACTTTTTTAAAATTTCAAACACATCGCCCGCGCCAATAATGTATAAAACGCAGTTATTTAAAAATGGCATCACGGCAACAGCTTCTTCGGCTCCGCGGTCAATATTGATGCCATTGCCTTGCAAAATGAGCATTTTTTTTGTTCCCTTAAGCGCTTTAACAAAATCGGAGTCAAGTGGTTTATCTGCGTAAGCGGGGGCTATATTTCGAATCACTTTAACAGGAATGTGGTATTTATCGTTATAAAAATTGGCAATAGATTGGTTAACGGTATAAACACGTTTGAGTTTTGGAACAATAAACGCTTCAATATTTTGCCATATTTTTTGGATGCGAGGTCTTGTGGTGAGTTCGGGCACTTCGGTAAACAACTCGTGACTGTCGTAAACCAGCGGAATTCCAAACAATTTACTTATTAAAAAATTGGGCAAAAGTGTGTCTAAATCGTTAGCTAACAATACTTGCTTGCGTAAAAATAGCAATTTAAAAAAGAGTCTTAAATTAAAATTGGCATAAAACAAAAAGCTTTTAGTAAACCATAAATGCATCCGCTCGGTTTGATAGGTGCGCTGCAATGGCACACTGCTTTTTAGAATTCGACCAATGAGCACCACCTCAAAACCCATAGTTTGCAAGGTCGTGCAAACTTTGTGTACCCGTTGGTCGGAGCTTAAATCATTGGTAACGGAAACTATTAGACGTTTCAAAAAATAGGACATTTAAGTATTACGAAAATATTAAAAATAATCTACTAAATGCTTTTTATTTGTATTTATGTCCGTTTTATAAGGATATAAATTTTGATAAAAGCTTTCGATTGGCTTTTTAATTTTAGCTAACTTTGCTAGAACAAACTCCAAAAAATGAGACTTATTAATCTGCACAAAGCTAATAATTTAGATATTTATTCGGCTGAAACCGCTACCGAATTGGCTTTGCCTTTTATTGAGGGAGGCATTAGTGCTGGTTTTCCAAGTCCTGCCGACGATTTTTTAGATTTGTCAATCGATTTAAATAAGGAGTTTATCAAAAACAAAGAGGCAACCTTTTATGGCAGAGTTAAAGGCGATTCAATGATTAATGCCGGTTTAAACAACGGCGATTTATTGATTATTGACAAAAGCTTAGAGCCTAAAGATGGCAAAATTGCCGTGTGCTTTATCGACGGAGCGTTTACCGTAAAACGCATCAAAATTGAACAGGATTTTATTTGGCTCATCGCCGAAAATGAAAAATACAAACCCATAAAAGTTACCGCCGAAAACGATTTTGTTATTTGGGGTATGGTTACCACTGTTATAAAATTAGTTTAGATGTTTGCGCTGGTAGATTGCAATAATTTTTACGCTTCGTGTGAACGCGTATTCCGCCCCGACTTGCGAGAAAAGCCCATTGCCATACTCTCAAACAATGATGGTTGTGTGATTGCGCGCAGCAATGAAGTCAAAAAACTAGGCATCCCAATGGGTGCGCCCGCCTTTAAATTTAAGGCGCTTTTTGAGCAACATCACATACACGTATTTTCATCTAACTACGCGCTTTATGGCGATATGAGCACGCGCGTGATGCATATTTTATCGGAGTTTACACCCAAAATTGAAATCTATTCTGTTGACGAAGCGTTTCTTAAACTCGAAGGGTTTAAATACGTCAATCTAAATAATTATGGACTTCAGATAAAAGCTAAAGTGGTTAAAAGCACGGGCATTCCGGTAAGTGTTGGCTTTGCGCCGACAAAAGCCTTAGCCAAAGTGGCTAATAAAATTGCAAAAAAATTTCCCGAAGCCACCAAAGGCGTTTATATTATAGACAGTGAGGTCAAGCGCCTAAAAGCCTTGAAGTGGCTTAAAATTGAAGACGTTTGGGGTATTGGTAGGCAACATGCCAAGCGTTTAAAAACCATCAATATCAATACCGCCTTAGATTTTATAAACCTTCCCGACGCTTGGGTAAAACAGCACATGAGCGTGGTGGGTTTACGTTTAAAGAAGGAGTTGGAAGGTATTTCTACGCTAGATTTAGAACCCATTCAGCCTAAAAAAGCGATTGCCACCACGCGTTCTTTCGAAAAAATGTATTCTACTTTTGAAAGTGTTAATGAGCGCGTGTCAACATTTGCAATTAGCTGTGCCGAAAAATTACGCCGGCAAAACTCTCATTGCCAGATGCTTTTAGTTTTTGTGCAGACCAATTTTCACAGAAAAGATTTACAACAATACAGCAAAAGTATGGTGCTAAAAACCCCCTACCCAACCAATTCGAGTATTGATTTGGTGAAAATTGCCACCGCTGGTTTAAAAATAATTTTTAAGGAAGGTTACCAATATAAAAAGGCAGGTGTTATTGTAATGGGTCTCACCCCTACAAATATCAAACAATACAACTTGTTTACGCAAGAAAATCCAAAACACGAGGCTTTGATGAAAACTGTAGATCAACTGAATAAGCACATTGGACAGAACAAGGTAAAATTTGGCGGTCAAGATTTGGGGCGTCAATGGAAAATGAATCAAGAGCAATTGTCGCCACGCTACACCACCAACCTCAACGAAATTATTACGGTTAAGGTTTAGGTGTTTAAAAAATACAATACTTTTACATAAAAATATACGCCGTGAATTTAGACGATTATAAACACTTGTTTTTAGACCATTTAACTAAAAATTCATCCGTTAAGGAACCTAAAAATTTATATGAACCGATAGATTACATTCTTAATTTAGGAGGTAAACGCCTACGCCCTATTCTTGTTTTAATGAGTTGTGATTTATTTGGTGGCAATCCTAAAAAAGCCCTAGATGCCGCTGTTGCAATAGAAATGTTTCATAATTTCACCTTAATTCACGATGATATTATGGATAAAGCCCCATTGAGAAGAGGTTGCCAAACGGTTCATAACAAATGGAATTTAGAAACTGGCATTTTATCGGGTGATGCCTTGATGATTTTGGCTTATAAAATGTTTGATGCCTATAATTTGCGCACTCATAAATCGCTTTTAAACCTGTTTAATCAAACGGCTTTAGCGCTTTGTGAAGGACAGCAATTAGATATGGATTTTGAAACCCAAACTGAGGTAAGTCTTTCAGATTATCTTAAAATGATAAGCTATAAAACCTCTGTTTTAATTGCAGCAGCCTTAAAAATGGGGGCAATTATTGCAAAAGCCAATGAAACAGATGCGCAAAATATTTACAATTTTGGATTGAATCTTGGCATTGCTTTTCAACTTCAAGATGATTATTTGGATGTTTTTTCGGAGACCAATTTTGGCAAGCAAAAAGCAGGTGATATCATTGAAAATAAAAAGACTTTTTTATATTTAAAATGTCTTGAATTAGCAAGTGAATCTGATAAAAAAATCCTGTTAAATCTTTTTAGCCAAAAGCAAAACCATCCAACAAAAGTAGCTCAAGTTGTGGCGCTTTATAACAAATATGAGCTTTCAAAAGTAGTGAAACTCAAAATGGATTATTTTACAACGATTGCTTTAAAATACGTCAACAAGCTTACCGTTGCCGACGCTAAAAAAGAGCTTTTAAGAGATTTTTCAAAACATTTAATGCAACGAACACTATAAAAAAGTGAAAACTCAAAACACAGAAATTAAACTGTTTTCAAAAAGTTTATCTGCAAACCTATATCAGCATCTCATTGTGCAACTCAATAAAGACCTATTGCTTGGCGGAATAAATCTCAAATTTGACTCAAAAATAGCACCCCTTGATCTAGTTAATCAGCTACAAGTTGCCATTGAAAATTTGGTAAAAAATAATTACCAAACGTTTAATCAATTTATGTATACCTTGGATGTTTCGGAGAAAAAAATTAATGACATTAGTGAAACTGAACTCAGCAAATTAGTATTAAAACTCACTGAATTGGTGCTTGAACGACTCATGCAAAAAGTTGTTTTAAAGCAACAATTTAAAAACGGTTAATCAAAAAAGCTTTTTATAAAATTATTGCAAAACAAATAATAAAGTCTTAATATTGCAGCCTCAATTGGGACCCATAGCTCAGTTGGTTAGAGCACCTGACTCATAATCAGGTGGTCCTTGGTTCGAGCCCAAGTGGGTCCACAATTTTACCTCAAAAGTTTTAACGACTCGTTTTGAAGTTCAAAATAATCTAAATAGGTATGGTTAATCTTAAATGTCAATTAGACAAGCGTTTTTTGGCAAAATATTTTCAGCAAAATTTTAGGGTTTTATCGAATAGAGTTGTTTCTACAATAGGATAATTCTATATTTAAAATAATTAAGTTAAATTAATTTTATATCTTTGGTTATCGCTTAAATAATAGTAATTTTGCTGCCATTAAGCTTTATGAAAGCCCCTAATAATAAAAAATTGAAACAACCATATAAACTGTTATCTGCAGTATTTATAATGCTTTTTGCATCGGCAGCATTTGGTCAATTTATTCCACCACCACCACCACCACCACCACCTGGTTTTCCTATAGATGGAGGCCTTTTTATACTCGCAATTGCTGGTGCTTATTACGGCGCAAAAAAAATAAAAAAATAGCTTATCCTTTCAGCAACTTAGCGACGTATTTTCCAATAACATCAAACTCTAAATTTACAACACTCCCTTTGCAAATTGATTTAAAATTTGTGTGTTGCAAAGTATAGGGAATAATCGCAACACTAAAACTATTTTTTTTAGAATCTACTACCGTCAAACTCACACCATTAACAGTTATAGAACCCTTTTCTATAGTAATATTATTGATTGAAGCATCGTATTCAAATGTAAATACAAAACTGCCATTAGCATCTGCTACATTAATACACCAAGCGGTTTGATCTACATGACCCTGAACAATGTGACCATCTAGGCGCGCTCCCAAAATCATGGCGCGTTCAAGATTGATAAAATCTCCTACTGCAATGGTTTTAAAATTGCTTTTTTCTAGAGTTTCTTTAATGGCGGTAACGCGATAATTAGCTTCGTCAACTAATTCAACAACCGTTAGGCAAACGCCATTATGAGCCAAACTTTGATCTACTTTAAGCTGTTTTGCCAAGGGTGTTTTTATAGTGATATTGAGGTTGTCTTTATCTTTTTTTAAAGCCGAAACTTGCCCGAGGCTTTCTATGATTCCCGTAAACATATTGTTGATTTTATTGATTACTTTTGCTGGTTCAAAGTTACTAAATATTAAATGTTGAAGATGAAAAAAGATGACAAAATTAGGTTGGGAATTTCGATAGGAGACCTTAACGGAATAGGACTTGAAGTTATTTTAAAAACTTTTGATGATGTGCGCATGTTAGATTTTTGCACGCCTATAATTTTTGGCTCCACAAAAACAATTTCTTTTCATAAAAATGCTTTAAATCTGCAAACCCCAATTGTAGGGATTTCAAATATTAATAGCCTCATTCACAATAAAATAAATCTGTTAAATGTTTGGCAAGAATCGGTTGATATCAATTTTGGACAAGCCACTACAATTGCCGGGAAATATGCCTATCTATCGCTTAACGCCGCTACCGAAGCCTTGAAAAATAATGCTATTGATGTTTTAGTAACCGCGCCAATCAACAAACAAACCATTCAATCGGATGTGTTTCATTTTAATGGACATACCGAATATTTAGAATCGGTTTTAGGTGGAAAAAATTTAATGATTCTAATGGATGGAAATTTAAGAATGGGTTTAGCAACAACGCACATCCCGTTGAGCCAAGTTGCCGAAAAAATTACTCCGGCACTTATCGAAGAAAAAATTGCAATACTCAATGAAAGCTTAAAGCAAGATTTTAACATCCAAAAACCCAGAATTGCCGTTTTAGCACTCAATCCACATAGTGGTGATAATGGTGTTATTGGCAATGAAGAAACTGAAATCATCATTCCAACCCTTAATAAAATACAAGAATCGGGTGTTTTAGCATTTGGTCCTTATGCTGCCGATGGTTTTTTTGGAAATAAAACCTATTTGGGTTTCGACGCCATTTTAGCCATGTATCACGACCAAGGTTTAGCGCCATTTAAAGCGCTTAGTTTTGGAAACGGTGTTAATTTTACGGCAGGCTTATCTAAAATTAGAACCTCGCCCGATCACGGAACCGCTTTTGATATTGCAGGTAAAGGCACCGCCGACTTTCAGTCGTTTAAATCGGCGGTTTATAGCGCCATTGATATCTTTAGAAACAGAGAAACCTACTGCAATTTAAATGAAAATCGGCTAAAAGCTTAATAACCAAGGTGTTTTTTATTTTTTCATTTTAAGATTAAAAATATTATAAGTTTTTTTATCTTTGCAGGCTCAAAATAAGTGTTTATGAAAGGATTGAAAAATGAGTATGTCATTTCATTTGAAGGATTAAAGCTCGGAAAACACCAATTTGAGTATCATATTGACAATAAGTTCTTTGAAGTTTTTAACTATGATGATTTTTTAAATGCCGCTATAAATGTGGTATTAGATTTTGAAAAAGCATCGACATTATTTGATTTAACCTTTGTTGCCAAGGGTTTTTTTGAAGTTGCTTGCGACCTTACCAATGAGCCTTTTAATCAAGCTATTGAAGCTGAATTAAAGCTAATTGTAAAGTTTGGCAATGACTATAACAACGATAATGATGCAGTTTTAATATTGCCACATCAAGCAAGCCAATTAGACGTTTCGCAATATATTTACGAAATGTTGGTATTGGCAATGCCCGCAAAGCATGTTCATCCCGGCATTGCTGATGGCACTTTAAAATCAGACATACTAGAAAAACTAAAAGAACTGCAACCTAAACATAAAATCAGTTTAGAACCAGAAGAAATAGACCCGAGATGGGCTAAATTAAAATCATTAAGAACAGAAAAATAAAAATAAAATGGCACATCCTAAGAGAAAAACCTCGAAAACAAGAAGAGATAAAAGAAGAACACATTATAAAGCAAGTATGCAACAAATTGCTACTGATCCTACAACAGGTGAAGCGCATTTATATCACAGAGCACATTGGCATGAAGGTAAATTATTTTACCGCGGCCAAGTAGTTATGGAATCAGAAGGCGCTAAAGCTTAATTTTTGTAATAGGTACAATAAGCCCTCATTTTGAGGGTTTTTTTATTGTTTTTACTCTTTTCTTGCAAAAAAATAAAGATTTTTAACAAAAACAAAAATATATTTTATTACTTTGACCTTTAATCTTTTTTAAATAGGAAAAGCAATAAAGCCTTTAAAATCGTAATTTATGACAAAAATTTCAGCAGCCATAACTGCAGTTGGTAAGTTTGTTCCAGAATTTGTTTTAACTAACGCCATGTTAGAAACCATGGTAGATACCAATGATGAGTGGATTACAAGTCGCACAGGTATTAAGGAAAGAAGAATTTTAAAAGGTAAAAATAAAGGGACTTCCTATATGGCCATTAAAGCCGCCGAAGATTTGTTAAGTAAAAAGCAAATAGACCCAAAACAAATTGACCTTGTTATCGTAGCCACTGCCACACCCGATATGCAAGCCGCCTCTACCTCAGCTTTTGTAGCAACCAAAATAGGTGCCACAGAAGCTTTTTCATTTGATTTAATAGCGGCTTGTTCTAGTTTTTTATTTGCAATGACTACCGCCGCAAGCTATATAGAATCAGGTAGGTATAAAAAAGTTTTACTTATTGGGGCTGATAAATGTTCCTCTATGATTGATTATACCGATAGAGCAACCTGTATTATTTTTGGTGATGGCGCAGGTGCTGTACTTTTTGAACCAAATACCGAAGGTTTTGGCATGCAAGATCAATATTTAAGAAGCGATGGTAATGGTAGGGAATTTTTAAAAGTTGAGGCTGGTGGCTCATTATTACCCGCGTCTTTAGAAACCATTACCAATAAACAACATTATGTCAATCAAGACGGAAAAACCGTATTTAAGTTTGCCGTTTCTAATATGGCCGATGTTTGTGAAAAAATTCTCGAAAGAAATAACTTAACCAAAGAAGACATTCAATGGTTGGCACCACATCAAGCCAATAAACGCATTATTGACGCCACTTCTAGCCGATTAAATTTAGATCCTGCCAAAGTGATGATTAACATTCACAAATACGGAAATACTACTTCTGCAACTTTACCGTTATTGTTAAACGATTACGAAAGTCAACTTAAAAAGGGAGATAAAATTATTTTTACAGCCTTTGGTGGCGGATTTACTTGGGGTGCAAATTACCTAACTTGGGCCTATAATTACTAAAAAACAATCAAACCTAATATATTATGGATTTAAAAGACATTCAAAATCTGATAAAATTTGTAGCTAAATCGGGCGCAAGTGAAGTTAAATTAGAAATGGACGATGTTAAAATCACCATTAGAACCGGTGAAATAAAACACAGTATTGACTCAGTGGTTCAACAAGTACCCGTTTTGCAAGCACCACAACAAGCAACTTCAATTCAAGAAAGTTCAATAGCGTCAATAGCTTCTGCGCCTTTAGCTCCAGCTCAAAACGATTCAAAATTCATCACTATAAAATCGCCTATTATAGGGACTTTTTATAGAAAACCCTCACCCGATAAAGCCGTTTTTGTAAATATTGGTGATACCATTAGTGTGGGCGATACGGTTTGCGTAATTGAAGCCATGAAATTGTTTAATGAAATTGAATCAGAAGTTTCAGGAAAAATTGTAAAAGTGCTTGTTGATGACGCCTCTCCGGTAGAATTTGACCAACCTTTATTTTTAGTAGATCCATCTTAAAATAAAATTCCAATATTCAAGCATCAACTTCCATACTATAAAATGGATTGGTTTTTTGAATAGTGAAAATTCGAAAATCTATGTTTAAAAAAATATTAATTGCCAATAGAGGAGAAATTGCCCTGCGTGTTATTAGAACATGTAGAGAAATGGGAATTAAAACCGTTGCCGTTTATTCTACTGCCGATGCCGAAAGTTTGCACGTTAAATTTGCCGATGAAGCCGTTTGCATTGGACCTCCGCCAAGTAATTTATCCTATTTAAAAATGTCTAATATTTTGGCTGCAGCCGAAATAACTAATGCCGATGCCATCCATCCCGGCTACGGTTTTCTATCTGAAAATGCACGGTTTTCAAAACTTTGCGACGAGCACGGCATTAAATTTATTGGCGCAAGTGCCGATATGATTAATAAAATGGGCGATAAAGCCTCTGCAAAAGCAACTATGAAAGCCAATGGCGTTCCAACAATTCCTGGTTCCGATGGCATTATTTCATCTTTTCCTGTGGCCGAAAAATTAGCCGAAAAAATAGGTTATCCTGTAATGCTCAAAGCTACAGCAGGTGGCGGTGGCAAAGGAATGCGTGGCGTTTATAAACCCGAAGATTTAAAAAACGCCTGGGATTCGGCCCGTCAAGAAGCAAAAGCTTGTTTTGACAATGACGGCATGTATATGGAAAAACTGATTGAAGAACCGCGACACATTGAAATTCAAGTTGTAGGTGATTCTTTTGGCAAAGCATGTCATTTATCGGAACGCGATTGCTCAATTCAACGTCGTCATCAAAAACTTACTGAAGAAACCCCTTCGCCATTTATGACCAATGCCTTGCGAAAAAAAATGGGTGATGCCGCTGTTAAAGCAACCGAATCTATTGCTTATGAGGGCGTGGGAACGATTGAATTTTTAGTAGATAAACATCACAATTTTTACTTTATGGAGATGAATACGCGTATTCAAGTAGAACATCCCATAACCGAGCAAGTTATAGAATTTGATTTGGTTCGCGAACAAATTTTAGTAGCCGCAGGTGTGCCAATTTCTGGTAAAAATTATTTTCCTAGACTCCATTCAATTGAATGCAGAATAAATGCCGAAGACCCTTATAATGGATTTAGACCATCACCAGGACTTATCACAACCCTTCATATTCCAGGCGGTCATGGCGTTAGAGTTGATACCCACGTATATGCAGGTTATAGAATTCCACCAAATTATGATTCGATGATTGCAAAATTGATTACCACGGCGCAATCAAGAGAAGAAGCCATTAGCAAAATGAAACGTGCTCTTGGAGAATTTGTTGTTGAAGGGGTTAAAACAACTATCCCATTTCATTTGCAATTAATGGATAATGAACATTATTTAGCCGGCAATTATACTACTAAATTTATGGAAGACTTTAAATTGCTTCCCGAAAATTAAAGATAGAATTCGCTATAATATTGGGGATTAACAATTGTTAATCCCCTTTTTTTTGTAGTTTTGGTTAAATTTAAATAACCATGAACCCAAAGAGCCTTAAAATTGATGGAATTGATAAAATTATTTTGCGCCATTTGATGCAAAATGCCAGAAAACCAATTTTAAGTATTGCCAAAGAGGTGGGCATATCGGGCGCTGCCATACATCAACGCTTAAAAAAATTAGAAAGCACCGGGTTAATAACAGGCACAAAAACCGTTTTAAATACCGAACTTTTAGGCTATAAAACGCTCGCTTTTGTAGGGATTTTTTTGGATGCAGCCAGTAAAAACTCGGCCGCTTTAAAAAAGTTGACCGAAATTCCCGAGGTGATAGAAAGTCATTATACCACCGGTAATTATGCTATTTTTGTTAAAATATTATGTAAAGACAATGCCCATTTAATGTATTTGCTCAACAAAGAAATACAATCAATAAAAGGCGTTGCGCGCACCGAAACTTTTATTTCACTCGAACAACAAATAAACAGGCAAATTACTATTTAACGTCGGCTATTGTAAATATTGAGATAATACAATAAAGTTGCCAAAGCACCCACAGCTGCTACCACATAAGTACTTGCCGCCCATTTTAAAGCCTCTTTTGCTTTAACGTGTTCTTGCCTATTAAGCACATTTTTTGTTTCGAGCCAAACTAAAGCGCGATTACTAGCATCAAATTCAACGGGAAGCGTTATAAAACTAAATAGCACGTTGGCGGCAAATAAAATGATACCTATTAAAAGTAAATAGGGAAATACTTTAAAAAATAAAATACCCCCTATCAATAAAAAGCTAGCATATTTTGAAATAACATTAATGGTAGGCACTAATTGTGAACGGATATTTAACCAAGCATAACTTTTTGCATGTTGAACCGCGTGACCACACTCATGAGCAGCAACGGCAGCCGCAGCAATATTGCGTCCTTCAAAAACTTCTTGGCTTAAGTTAACGGTTTTGTCTAATGGGTTGTAATGATCGGTTAATTGACCTGGTGTTGATATAATTTTAACATCAAAAATACGATGGTCTGCCAACATTTTTTCGGCAATATCCCTTCCGCTTAAATTATTTTGAAGTTCCATTTTAGAGAATTCTTTAAACTTAGACCTAAGCTTGTATTGCACAAACCAACTTAAACCTCCAATAAAAATAATAAGTAGTAGCATAACGATAAAATTTTAAACAATAATAATACCTTTACAGCATAAATTATTCCAATTTATAAAACACGTCAAAATGTCAAAATTAATTAAAATCCTATTAATATATACGGGCGGAACCATTGGCATGATTAAAGATTCAAAAACTGGAGCCTTGAGAGCTTTTAATTTTGATAAACTTTTGTCGCGCATTCCCGAGCTGAATTTACTAGATTGTAATATTTCAACCATATCATTTAAAACGCCCATAGATTCGAGCGATATGAATACCTATTATTATGGTGAATTGGTTGATATCATTGCCAATAATTATCATAATTACGATGGGTTTGTTGTTTTATCAGGTTCAGATACGATGGCTTATACCTCGTCAGTCATCAGTTTTATGCTCGAAAATTTATCAAAACCTATCATCTTTACTGGTTCTCAATTGCCAATAGGTGATTTGAGAACAGATGCTAAAGAAAATTTGATTACGGCCATTCAAATTGCTTCTTTTTATAAAGATAACATTCCGGTTGTTCCGGAGGTGGCTCTATATTTTGAATACCAATTATATCGGGCAAACCGCACCACAAAGATAAATGCTGAGCATTTTGAGGCGTTTAATTCTTTAAATTATCCGCCTTTAGCAAAATCGGGAGTTCATTTAAATTTTAATTTTGATGCCATAATGCCCTATAATAAAAAGGAATTGGTTGTGAGAAAAAATTTAGACACTAATATTGCCATTTTAAAAATTTTTCCGGGTATTACCGCGACAACCGTTGCAAGCATTTTAAATATAAAAAACATTAAAGGAATTATTATAGAAACCTTTGGTTCGGGTAATGCGCCAACAGCAGCTTGGTTTATTGATTTGTTAAAAAAAGCAATTAAAAAAGGCATTTATATTGTCAATGTTACGCAATGTTCAGGAGGAAGTGTAAATTTAGGTCAGTATGAATCGAGTTCACAGATGAAAAATATAGGTGTTATTGATGGAAAAGACATAACCACAGAAGCTGCTGTTGCTAAGTTTTTTTACCTTTTAGGTGCTCAAATACCAAAAAAAGAATTCAAATTAATTTTCGAAACCTCGTTGAGAGGAGAAATTAGTTAGAAAATTTTTTGAAGTTAATTTTTTTTCGTTAATTGGCAGTCTTAAAAACCAATTTTTAGGAGAGTTGGCCGAGTGGTTTAAGGCGCATGTTTCGAAAGCATGATTACAAGTAATTGTAACAGGGGTTCGAATCCCTTATTCTCCGCAGAATTGTTTTTTTTATTTAAAATAATTTATATCTTTAACCCGTTAACAATTTAATCAATTTAAGAATTAAAAACTAAAACATGAAAAGAGTATTTACTATCCTAGCCATTGCAGGATTATTGTTTTTTAGTGCAACTCCAGCAGTTTACGCACAAGACGAAACAACCACAAATCAAGTAGCAGATTCTACAAAAACAGATGAAACTGTAGCTCCTGCCGACGTACAAACAACTGATAACGCAACCCCTGCCGAAGAGAAAACGTTTCATCAAGTTCTAAAACAAAAATTTATTGAAGGTGGTCCTGGATTTATGGGGATTGTTCTTTTAACCCTAATTTTTGGTTTAGCAATTGCCATTGAAAGAATTATCTATCTTAATATGGCTTCAACTAATACTAGAAAATTAGTTCAAGGTGTTGAAGATGCTTTAAAATCAGGTGGTGTCGAAGAAGCAAAAGAATTATGTAGAAATACAAAAGGGCCCGTTGCCTCTATATTTTATCAGGGATTAGACCGTATGGACGAAGGAATTGACAATGTTGAAAAAGCAGTTGTTGGTTATGGTGGTGTTCAAATGGGACTACTTGAAAAAAATATTGCATGGTTGTCTTTATTTATTGCGCTTGCCCCAATGCTTGGGTTCTTAGGTACTGTAATAGGGATGATTGGAGCGTTTGATGCTATTGAAGCCGCAGGTGATATTTCTCCATCATTAGTGGCTGCAGGTATTAAAGTGGCTTTGTTAACAACCGTATTTGGATTAATAGTAGCTATGATTCTTCAAATATTTTATAATTATATTATCTCTAAAATAGATAGCATCGTTAACAATATGGAAGATGCATCAATCACTTTAATTGATGTATTAATAAGAAATAAAAACAAATAACAATTATGAAAAATACTAAAATATTAAACATATTTGTTGGTATTGTCATGGTATTGGGAATAATCTTTTGGGTTAGAACCGGTATGAACAGTGATGGCTTAAAAGATAATGCCGACTTACAAGCAAGCGTTTTAAACCCTTTTAGTTTTTTAACTGCAATTTTATTACTCATTTCAATTGGAGCTGCTACCTTTTTTTCAGTTGCAAATTTGTTTAGTGATCCCAAACTTTTAAAAAGATCATTAGCCGGACTTGCTTTTATGATGGTAATTTTAATATTTTCCTATCTAATAGCCCCTTCTGAAATCGTTTTAAATATAAAAGGTGAAGAATTAGCTTCTGCCTCCATTTCAAAATGGGTTAGCACTGGTATCTGGTATTCTATTATTTTGGGTATTGTAGGTGTTTTGTTTTTCATTGTTGATTTTGTAAAATCATTTATTAAATAATATTCAATATGGCTAGACGAGATACACCAGAAATTAATGCAGGCTCAATGGCAGATATTGCCTTTTTGCTTTTGATTTTTTTCTTGGTGACCACTACAATGGATGTTACTTCTGGTATTAGTAGAAAATTACCTGAAAAACCGCCCAAAGATGCGCCACCACCACCAAAAATTAAGGAGCGAAACATTTTTGAAGTAACCATCAACAGAAACAATATGCTATTTGTTGAAGGAGGCATTATGGATATTAACGATTTAAGAGAAGCCGCTAAAAAATTTATTGATAATGGCGGCGGAACCATATCGGCTGGTACTGAAAAGAATGATTGCGATTATTGCGAAGGTGAAAAAGATCCTAACTCTTCTGACAACCCAAGCAAGGCAATTATTTCATTGCAAAATGATAGAGGTACTGCTTACAAAACTTATATTGCCGTTCAAAATGAATTGGTTGCGGCCTATTCTGAAATTAGAGACCGTTATTCACTTAAAAAATTTGGCAGACGTTTTGGAGAGTTAACGACCGACCAACAAAAAGTTGTAAAAGACGCTTATCCTCAAATCATTTCAGAGGCTGAACCTAACAAATCATAAACTTACTTTAAAATTATGTCAAAATTCACTAAAAAGAAAAAGGGATTACCACCTATATCTACAGCATCATTACCTGATATTGTTTTTATGTTGTTATTCTTTTTTATGGTTACTACGGTTATGCGCGAAACAGATCCCTTAATTGATGTTCGCGTTCCAACAGCTACTGAAGTTCAAAAACTTGAACGTAAAAACTTGGTAAGCTATATTTGGGTAGGAAAACCAAAAATGAAATATAGAGAAAAATATGGCAACACCGATAAAATTCAGTTAAATGATAAATTTGCTGCCGTAAGTGATATTAAGAATTTTATTTTAGCAGAAAGAGCTTCTAAAAAAGAAGAAGAAATTCCTTATATGACCACTTCAATCAAAGCTGATGAAGAAGCTAATATGGGTATAATATCTGATATTAAAATAGAATTAAGAGATATCAATGCACTTAAAATTAATTACGCTACTCATAAAGGAACAGACCCTAAAAAGGAGAATAATTAATAACTAATAAATACAAATTTTGAAGGCTGTCTTTTTAAGGCGGCCTTTTTTTTTATAAAAATATTAATACCGCTAAAGCGATTCCGCCAATGCCCAAAATAATACCAATAATGATTTCGAGGGGGGAATGTGCTTTTAAGACCAATCTTGCGGTAGCTAATGCACCGTTTAAAAATATTAACAACGCAATAAAATTCAAATTATTGGTATTAAAATACAAACCCAATAGAATAAAAAAGGCGGTAAAACCGCTTATACCTATCAAATGAAGACTTGTTTTAAAATTTATTAAAAGCAATAAATAGGCCATTGATAAAGCAAACAAACAGCCAAAAAACAGGAGGCTCAAAATCTTAAAATCAGGAATTTTGTAAATAAAGCTTCCCAACAATAAACTGATAATCATAAAGCTTAAAATTGGCGTTTTGCGTTCCCTAGCTTCACTAATATTAAAATCACTTATCAATTTTATCTGCTTAAAAAATATTAAAAGCGATAAAGGCAAAACATACGACATTAAAAACACCAAACCCACTAAAAAGTAGATTTTAGGATGTTCATAATGAATAGGAGAAACGATGAAAAATAAAAGCGTTGCCAAGGTTGGCAATAAAATTGGATGAAGTATTACCGAAAGAGACCTCGAAATTCTAACCAAAATCTAAAATATTTTTCGCAATCTAGCGACTGGTAAATCAAGCTGTTCCCTATATTTTGCAACGGTTCTGCGCGCAATGGGATAACCTTTTTTTAATAACAATTCGGCTAATTTGCCATCAGCGAGTGGCTTCGATTTATTTTCTTGTTCAATTAAATTGTGTAATATTTTTTTAATTTCTTTAGTAGAAACCTCATCGCCTTGATCATTTTTCATTGATTCAGAAAAGAATTGCTTTATCAATTTTGTGCCATAAGGCGTGTCAACATATTTGCTATTGGCAACCCTTGATATTGTTGAAATATCCATTTTTACAGCTTCGGCAATATCTTTTAAAATCATCGGTCTCAATTTTTGTTCATCACCTGTTAAAAAATATGCTTTTTGATAATTCATAATGGCGTTCATCGTTACATAAAGTGTGTGTTGGCGTTGTATAACGGCATCTATAAACCACTTCGCTGCATCTAATTTTTGTTTTACAAAAAAAACAGCTTCTTTTTGAGACTGATTTTTGCTCGAAGATTCTTGATAGCTTTTTAATAAATTTTGATACTCGCTTGAAATATGCAATTCAGGTGAATTAAGCCCGTGTAGTTGTAGCACCAACTCATTATCTTCAATAGTAATGGTAAAATCAGGAATAATCTGGGAATTCGACTTTGAGTTGTCTATAAAATTTCCTCCTGGTTTTGGGTTTAAACACGCAATTTCTTTAATGGCATTTCTAAGCGCATCCTCAGATATTTGGTGTATAAAAATCAACTTGTCAAAATGTTTTTTTACAAATTCATCAAACGATTCACTTAATAAGGTTATGGCCAATAGCCTCGCTGGAGTTTCCGTTTTTCGTTTTAGCTGCAACAAAAGGCATTCTTTTAAATCTCGTGCCCCTACGCCAACCGGATCTAACTGTTGAACGAGGTTTAAAATTTTGTTAACTTCAGCAACCTTAGTAGAAATGTTTTGCGAAAATGCTAAATCATCTACAATATCTTCAACCGACCGTCTCAAATAGCCACTATCATCAATACTTCCAACTAAAAATTCGGCAATCTGAGCATCCTTTTCAGATAAACTAAAGGTGTTTAATTGCTCTTGCAAATATTGGGTAAATGATTTTTCTGAAGCAAAAGGAATGCTTTTTTCTTCGTCATCACTACTGTAATTATTGGCTTGAAGTCTATAATTTGGAATTTCGTCATCACTTAAATATTCATCTATATTTAAATCAGAACTCGAATCAGCATCTGAATCAAATGATTCATAATCATCATTATCATAATCATTACTAAAAGCATCATCGCTAATGTCATCCTCTTTACCAGATTCTAAAGCGGGATTTTCTTCAATTTCCTGTTTTAATTTTTGCTCAAACGCTTGTGTAGGCAATTGGATTAGACGCATCAACTGTATTTGTTGAGGCGATAATTTTTGCATTAATTTTTGTTGCAATCGCTGATTGAGCATAGATTATGGGTGCTAAATAGCTGTAAAAATACAACTTTAGTTTTATATAAAACATCTGGATTTTTGTAATTTAAAACTTAAAAATAAGATTCAAGTAGCAAATGCCACCTAAAATTCCGCATTTTGGGGATACCTTGGATAAGGAATAACATCTCTAATATTTCCCATTCCGGTAGTAAATTGAACAAGCCGTTCAAAGCCTAATCCAAAGCCACTGTGAACGCAGGTTCCAAATTTTCGCAAATCTAAATACCACCAAAGCTCTTTTTCATCAATGCCTAATGCTTTTATTTTTTCTACCAAAACATCTAAACGCTCTTCGCGTTGTGAGCCACCAACAATTTCTCCTATGCCCGGAAACAGCACATCCATAGCTCTTACTGTTTTTCCATCTTCATTTAAACGCATATAAAAAGCCTTGATTTCGGCTGGATAATCATATAAAATTACAGGACATTTAAAGTGCTTTTCAACTAAAAAACGTTCGTGCTCACTTTGTAAATCGGCTCCCCACTCTTTTATAGGATACTGAAATTTATTCTTTTTATTGGGTGCTGAATTTTTAAGAATTTCAATCGCTTCGGTATAGCTCACGCGTTTAAAATTATTGTCTACCACAAAATGCAACTTTTCTAATAAGGAAAATTCACTGCGCTCTTGAGTGGGTTTTGTTTTTTCCTCGTCGGCTAAACGTTGATTTAAAAAGTCTAAATCATCCTGACAATGTTCAAGCACATATTTTAGGGTATATTGTATAAAATCTTGCGCCAAATCCATATTATCTTCTAAATCATTAAAGGCGACTTCGGGTTCAATCATCCAAAATTCGGCTAAATGGCGGGTGGTATTTGAGTTTTCGGCTCTAAAAGTTGGACCAAAAGTATAAACTTTGCCCAATGCCAATGCATAAGTTTCGGCTTCAAGCTGACCCGAAACCGTAAGATTTGTTTGTTTTCCAAAAAAATCTTGACTGTAGTCAACTGCGCCCGTATTGGTTAACGGTAGTTTTTTAGCGTCAAGATTGCTAACTCTAAATAGTTCACCTGCCCCTTCAGCATCTGATCCTGTGATGATTGGGGCGTTAAAATAGTAAAATCCGTTTTGTGTAAAATATTGATGAACGGCAAATGCCAATGCCGATCGCAAACGCATCACCGCGCTAAAGGTATTTGTTCGGATGCGCAAATGGGCTTGTTCTCTTAAAAATTCTAAGCTGTGCTTTTTTGGCTGAATGGGATATACTTCCGGATTACAATCCCCCAAAATACTTAATTCAGTAACCTGTATTTCAAATTTTTGACCTTTTCCTAAACTCTCAATTAAAGTCCCTTTAACATTGATAGCCGCACCCGTTGTGATGCGTTTTAAAGTGGCTTCGTCAAAAGCTTCAAAGTCTAAAACACATTGTATGTTGTTTAAACTAGAGCCGTCGTTTAAAGCAATAAATCGATTGCTTCTAAAGGTTCTAACCCAGCCATTTACATTAATATTTTGCAATAAATCTTTGCCTTTTAGCAAAGCGGCAACAGTCGTTTTAATCATCATCCTAATTTTAGAAGTTGCAAAGATACCAAACCAAATAAAAATACCCTTAAGTCCATCAAAATTTATCTAATTTTAAGATGCAATTTTTTTATCAGATAAAAAGGGAAGCGACAGTGGTGTTTATTTTATCAGTCCTATTAAATATTGTCCATAACCACTTTTTAAGAGCGGTTGTGCGATAGTTTTTAATTGTTCGGCATTGATAAATCCGTTTTTGTAGGCAATTTCTTCGATGCATCCAATTTTTAAACCTTGGCGTTCTTCAATGACTTGTACAAATTGTGACGCTTGATTTAGGGAGGCAAAAGTTCCGGTGTCTAACCAAGCCGTGCCGCGTGTTAAGGTGCGGACTTGCAATTTGTTTTGAGCTAAATAATGGCTATTAATATCGGTAATTTCATATTCGCCACGTGCACTTGGTTTTAAGTTTTTGGCGATTTTTACAACCGAATTATCGTAAAAGTAAATTCCGGGTACGGCATAATTAGATTTTGCTTTTAGTGGTTTTTCTTCTATTGAAATAACGGAATTATTTTTATCAAATTCAACCACACCATAGCGTTCTGGGTCGCTAACGTGATAGGCAAATACAATGCCCCCATAAGGGTTTGTAGCGCTTCGCAATATTTGCTCCAGCCCAGTGCCATAAAAAATATTATCGCCTAAAACCAAAGCAACTTTATCGTCTTTAATAAAATCGGCTCCTAAAACAAAAGCTTGTGCCAAACCATTTGGTATTTCTTGAGCCACATAACTAAACTGGCAACCAATTCGGCTTCCATCGCCCAAAAGGCGTTCAAATAAAGGTAAATCGTGTGGTGTAGAAATGATTAAAATTTCTCTGATTCCCGCCAAAAGTAAAATTGATAGCGGATAATAAACCATAGGTTTATCATAAATGGGCATCAATTGTTTGCTAATTCCAAGCGTAATGGGGTGTAAACGGGTTCCGCTACCTCCGGCAAGTATAATTCCTTTCATTTTATGAGTCGTCTTCGTTAATCAAATCAATGGTTGGTTCTTTTAAAACTGCTTTATTGGCGATATCTTGGTCTAAAGATAGCAATAAAGAAGGCAATAATAACAAGTTAGTAAGCATGGCAAATAGCAAGGTTATAGAAACCAATCCGCCTAAGGCTTTTGTACCGCCAAAACTTGAGGCGGTAAATACTAAAAAGCCAAAAAACAATACGATAGAGGTGTAAAACATGCTCACGCCTGTTTCGCGCAAAGCGATGTAAACTGATTTTTTAATCCGCCAACTATTGATTTGTAATTCTTGTCGGTATTTTACCAAAAAATGGATGGTGTCATCAACCGAAATGCCAAAAGCAATGCTAAATACCAAAATGGTTGATGGTTTTATTGGGATTCCTAAATAGCCCATAATGCCCGCCGTTATTAAGAGCGGAAACATATTTGGGATAATAGAAATTAAAATCATTCTGAATGATCTAAATAAAAATCCCATAAATAAGGCAATCAAGAAAATGGCTAAGGTTAAAGAAATAATGAGGTTTTTGGTTAAATAATTAGTACCTTTTAAAAACAATAGGGCTTTTCCGGTAAAGGTTACTTTATATTTATCTGAAGGAAACTCATTTGCTACACGGTCTTCTAAACGCTCTTCAATTCCCGTCATTTTATTGGTACCTATATCCTTCATGAAGGTGGTTATTCTGGCATAACGACCAGTGGAATCAACAAAGTTTTTGAGCAAATTAGATTTAGTATCCGAATTTTTGGTGTAACTTAAAATGAAGCTTTTTTCTTGAGAAGTTGGCAAACTGTAATATTTTGGATTTCCATTATAAAAAGCTTGCTTAGAATATTTAACCAGATTTAAAATTGAAATTGGTTTTGAAAGTTGTGGAATTTCATCAATTGTTTCTTCTAATCTTTCCATCCGCTTTAGCGTTGAAAGTTGAGAAACGCCCTTATTTTGCTTGGTATCGATGAGTATTTCAAGTGGCATAATGCCACCAAATTCATTTTCAAAAAACACAATGTCTTTAAAAAAAGGTTTGCTTTTTGGCATATCGTCAATTAAACTTCCCGAAACTTTAATCATATAAATACCAATCATACTCACAATGATTAAAATAAGTGTCGAGGCATAAACTGCAAAGCGGTGATAGCGGACAATATTTTCAAGAACAGAAACAATTTTTCCCATCCATTTTTGTTCAAGATGCTTTAAATGCTTGTATTTTGGGATAGGCATAAAGCTATAAATAATAGGAATTAGCAACAATGACAAGACGTATAATGCCATAATATTGATTGAAGCAATTGTGCCAAATTCTTTTAAAAGACGACTTTTTGTAAAAATAAAGGTAGCAAAACCGGCGGCCGTTGTTAAATTAGTCATTAAAGCTGCCGTGCCAATTTTAGTGATAACCCGCTGTAATGATTTTGCTTGATTGCCGTGATTTTTTATTTCTTGCTGGTATTTATTAATAAGAAAGATGGCGTTTGGAACGCCAATTACAATAATTAAAGGCGGAATTAAGGCGGTTAAAACGGTCAATTCATATCCAAATGCGCCAATGATACCAAAAGCCCAAATTACCCCAATACTCACCACGCTCATCGCAATAAAAGTGGCTCTAAAAGATTTAAAGAAAAAGAAGAAAATAAGTGTGGTAACTCCAAAAGCCAATCCAACAAAAATGCCAATTTCGTCCACAATGCTTTGAGAGTTCATGGTGCGTATATAGGGCATTCCCGAAACATAAACATCCAAATTGTTGTCTTTTTCAAATTTTTCGATGATTGGATTGAGCTGATTAATCACAAAATCTTTACGAGATTCGGTATTTACAATATCCTTTTTTAGGTAGATAAGGCTTTGGATGGTATGTGTTTTTTTATTGTATAAAAAATTGTCGAAAAAAGGAAGGCTGTCAAACAAACTGTTGGTGATGGCCTTAACGGCTTCAACCGTTTGCGGATCTTTTTCGTAAAGTGGTTCAACAATAAACTTATTATTTAAATTGTCTTTTTTAAGTTTTTTGATATCCCCTAAAGAAAAGGTAAAATCTACTGCACTAAAACTCGCCAGTTTTTTAGATAAGGCGTTCCAATTGTTAAATTTATCAGGGGTAAAAAAGCTAGAATCTTTAACGGCGATGATTATAAGGTTGCCTTCTTCTCCAAATATTTTTAAAAAATTATCGTAAACTATTGAAGCAGGATGATCGGAAGGCAACATATTAGCCTCGGTATAAGAGAGCCTAATATTTTTGGTTTGTGTTAATAGAACGGCTGTTATTGCTACAATAACCGCTAGAAAAAAAATTCTGTTTCTTAAAATTAGCCTAGAAATAAACGACCAAAACTTCATGTTTTTATTTTTAGTAACTCTCTAGCCAATATTGATTGTTGAGAATTGTATTGTTTTTAAACCGTCATGATTTCTTTTTCTTTAACCGCTAAAATTTCATCAATATGTTTGATGTACTTGTCAGTTAATGCTTGAATCTGAGCTTCGGCATCTTTTGCATCATCCTCTGACAAACCGTCGTTTTCGAGTTTTTTTATATCGGCATTGGCATCTTTACGAGCCGAGCGCACACCTATTTTATCGTTTTCGGCTTCGGCTTTTGCCATTTTTGATAATTCTCTTCGGCGTTCTTCGGTTAAAGCCGGAATGTTGATAATAATTGTATCTCCATTATTCATGGGATTAAAACCAAGATTGGCAACCATAATGGCGCGTTCAATTTCGTGTAACATCTTTTTTTCCCAAGGTTGAACGGTAATGGTTTTGCCGTCGGGTGTATTGATATTCGAAACCTGGCTTAAGGGCGTTAATGCGCCGTAATATTCTACCAAAACACTGTGTAACATGGCTGGAGAAGCTTTGCCAGCGCGAATATTCATCAACTCTTTTTTAAGGTGTGCTAGAGCATTATCCATTTGCTCCTTTGCACTGTCTAAAATAAAATTAACTTCTTCATTCATTGATATATATTTAAATTTTATTAACTAAAGTCCCTATTTTTTGGCCTTTTAAAACCTTTAGCAAATTGCCTTTTTTGTTCATATCAAAAATCATAATCGGCAGGTTATTCTCTTCACTCAAGGTGAAAGCAGTCATATCCATAACGTTTAACTTTTTGCTTAAAACATCTTTAAAAGTAATGTTGTCAAATTTTATAGCATCTTTATTTTTTTCGGGATCTGATGAGTAGATGCCATCAACGCGGGTACCTTTTAAAATAACATCCGCACTAATTTCTATGGCTCTTAAAACTGCGGCAGTATCGGTGGTGAAATAGGGATTTCCGGTACCGGCGCCAAAAATAACCACGCGCCCTTTTTCGAGGTGGCGAACGGCACGCCTTTTAATATAGGGTTCGGCAATTTGCTCCATCTTAATAGCGGTTAACAAGCGGGTTTTTAAATCGAGATCTTCTAAAGCCGATTGCAAGGCTAATCCGTTTATAACGGTTGCCAACATTCCCATATAATCGGCTTGAACGCGGTCTAAACCTTGACTGGTAGCGGCGACCCCTCTAAAAATATTTCCACCGCCAATTACAATGGCAACTTCTACACCTTTATCTACAATTTCCTTAATTTCTTTTGAATAATCGGCTAACCTAACTGGGTCAATGCCATATTGGCGACTTCCCATTAAGGCTTCACCACTTAGTTTTAATAAGATTCTTTTGTAATGCATTTTTATAAGAAAGTTTGACAAATATACTAAAATATGAGTTTGTTTTCTTTTAATTTGATGAGCTAATTTTTTTGATTATCACAAAAGGGTATTTGCTTTATAAAGCAAAAAAATCCCGCTTAAAGCGGGATTTTTTATGCTCCATTCAACTAATTAAGCTTTCTTTTCTGTGGTTTTATTGGTTGCGCAGCTTGCCTCCATTTTACCGTCACAACAAGATTTTGTCATGGATATTTTAGCGGCTTTAGCTTTGCATTCGGCACAAAGTTCTTTAGCGCCTTTACAATTTGCACAACCCATAGCGGTTGCGTCAGCTTCTTTAAATTTATTGATTTGCGCTTTAACTTCTTCTTCGGTTCCAATAAATATTTGTTCATCTGTTTTAACTTCTCCATTTACGGTAGTGGTTGTTGAAACAACTGCTTTAAAAATACCGTCATCTTGTTTTATCATTTGAACTTTAATTTCTTTTGTTCCTTTTGCGGAGTCGTTTGTGCCCTCAACAGTTATTTCAGTGCCATTTGCTGGAGTTGTATTTTGAATGTCAATTGCAATACTAGGTGCAATAACAAGCGCCACAACACTCATCAATTTGATTAAGATATTTAATGATGGTCCAGATGTATCTTTAAATGGATCTCCAACGGTATCACCAACTACGGCGGCTTTATGGGGGTCAGAACCTTTTTTATAAGTTACGCCATTAATTTCTACGCCCCCTTCAATCATTTTTTTAGCATTATCCCAAGCGCCACCGGCATTAGATTGGAAGATAGCCATCAACACACCTGTAACGGTAACGCCTGCTAATAAGCCCCCTAACATTTCAGGTCCGCCAATAAAACCAACTGCAACTGGCGCTGCAATTGCTAATACGCCCGGCAAAACCATTTCTCTAATAGAGGCTTTTGTAGAAATATCAACACATTTGCCATATTCGGCTACTCCATCGGCATCATCAAATATTTTTCGATCTTCAACAGAGGCTTTAGACATATCCGAATCGTACTTACGCATCACCTCAAGAGCGGCTTTTAAAGCAGGAATGTCTCTAAACTGACGGCGTACTTCTTCAATCATAGCCATGGCAGCACGTCCTACTGCATTCATTGCTAAAGCAGAGAATACAAAAGGCAACATACCGCCCACTAATAAACCGGCCATTACAAATGATTGTGAAATATCAATAGAATTAATATGCGCTTGTTGCATAAATGCAGAGAATAAAGCCAATGCCGTTAAAGCAGCCGAAGCGATGGCAAAACCTTTGCCAATAGCAGCTGTGGTGTTGCCAACAGCGTCTAATTTATCGGTGCGTTCGCGTACTTCTTTTGGTAATTCGGCCATTTCGGCAATACCACCGGCATTGTCGGATATTGGTCCATAAGCATCAACGGCTAATTGGATTCCGGTGTTTGCTAACATTCCAACGGCTGAAATAGCTATTCCGTATAATCCGGCAAAATCATAAGATAATATAATGGCTGCGGCAATTAATAAAATAGGAATCGCTGTACTCATCATACCAACACCTAATCCGGCAATAATATTTGTGGCAGCTCCAGTAACCGACTGTTTTACAATGCTAAAAACGGGTTTTGTGCCAGTACCTGTGTAATATTCGGTAATTTTACCTACTCCTAACCCAGCTATTAAACCAACAATAGTTGCTAAAAAAACACCTCTTGAAGACATTTCTTTACCGGCATAAACCCAAGTTTCGGGTAAAAATTGTTGAATTAAAAACCAAGAAATTACCACCATTATGCCAGCTGATAAAAATTCACCGACATTTAACGCGGTTTGTGGATTACCACCATCTTTAACTTTGACAAAGAACGTTCCAAAAACAGAAACTAAAATTCCTGTGGCAGATAAAGCTAAAGGCAATAAAACAGCGCCAATTTTAAAATTAGCGAATGCATCAACATTAAAATAAACAGCACCTAAAACCATAGTTGCAATAATTGAACCTACAAACGATTCAAATAAATCGGCTCCCATACCAGCCACATCACCAACATTATCGCCAACGTTATCGGCAATAGTAGCAGGATTTAAAGGGTGATCTTCGGGAATTCCCGCTTCAACCTTTCCAACTAAATCGGCTCCAACATCGGCGGCTTTAGTATAAATACCACCACCAACACGTGCAAAAAGTGCAATTGATGAAGCACCCAATGAAAAACCGGAAATGATATTTAAAATCGTTGCTAAACCATTTTGATCGCTAGCGCTGTATAATGCATCATATAATATAAAAAGGACACTCAATCCGAATACACCTAGTGAAACCACGCCAATTCCCATAACAGAACCTCCTGAAAATGCAACTTCAAGTGCTTTATTAAGCGAAGTTCTGGCCGCATTTGTAGTTCTTACATTTGCTTTGGTAGCGATTCTCATACCAATAAAACCAGCTAATGCCGATAAAAAGGCCCCTACAACAAATGATAATGCTACTAACCAGCTCGAATTGGCTTCATTACTTCCCTTAAATGCTAGAAGTACGGCTACAGCAACTACAAAAACAGATAAAACTTTGTATTCTGCTTTTAAAAATGCCATCGCTCCTTCTGAAATATTTTTGGCGATTCTCACCATTTTTTCTGTACCAACTTCTTGTTTGGTTACCCAAGCGGATTTGAATACCATAAACAAAAAACCTAGCACACTTGCTAGGGGTAATAAATAAATTAAGTTATTCATTGTTTGTGTGTTAATTATTAGTTTTTTAATAGGTGCAAATCTAATAAAACAATCTTGAAAATGAAAAATTTTTAGTTACTTAAAATGGCTTCCCTTTTTTATACTTATCTGATTGACATATTGCACTTTTTATTTTGACTAAAGTCTTTTAAAATTTGGTTTTATCAATAAACCCTCAATAAAAAACCAATCGTTTGACAATAATTTTAATAAAAGCTATTTTTTTGTTACTTTCACGTGGTGAAATCAAAACAACTAATTAAACACTTATTTTTAATGCTCATTAGCGCATTAACACTAACGTCGTGCAACTATTTTATCCCAAAGCAATCTCCGCAAAATGCCAAAAATATTGATACGCTTATTGATTTTACTAAAGTTGATGCCTTTCCTTTATTTGCTGAATGCAAAGACATTCCTTCACTTGACAAACAAAAAATTTGTTTTCAAATAAAAATGGCCGAACACATTCAGGCGCTTATAAAATCGGGCGTTTTTAAAACGCCAACACAAAGTAGTGACACCTTACTAGTGTTTTTAAAGGTATTGCAGAGTGGTAAAACTCAAATTGTTTCGGTAAAATCGTCAAGTAAAAATGTGGTTTACGAGCGTTTATTATTCAACATTCTTCAACTTAAAGTTGATAGCATCCCAACTTTATTGCCCGCACTTAAACGCGGTATGCCCGTTACAACACAGTTTGAATTACCTATTATTATACAAAACTAAACTTTAAAGGCTCTGTTTTTCCAAGTATAAGCCTTGGTAAAACCTAAAAAAACACTAGTTACGCTAAAAAGCGGATATAGAAAACTACTCAGCAAATAACTTTTTAGTACCGATTTTTGTTTAAAAAATTGCGCCATCGGATAAAGAACCAGTCCGTCAATTGTGAATTTTATCAAAAATATAATCCAAAATAATTTTGCAGAAACCAGGCTTAAGAGGCTTAAAACTGCAGCCAACAAGCATAAAAAATTCATCGCAAAAACAATTAAACCCATCGCTTTTATAGGCCAATTTTTGTAAGCGGTTGCTTTTGCTGCCCAACGCATACGTTGTGATAATAAAGCCTTTAAAGTCGGTTCAACATTGGTGCTTACAACTGTTTCTAAACTGTTTACTGCCATAACCTTATCGGGATATTTGTTTGCGGCAGCTTCCAACAAAAAAACATCATCACCACTTGCAATGTGCCGATGACTTGAAAACCCGTTAAGCTCATTAAACAAAACTTTGGCATAACACAAATTAGCGCCATGGCACAACATCGGTTTTTGCCAGCCAAAAGTGCCCAGCAAGGTGGCTTGCAAGCTCAATAAATCAAGGCATTGAAAATGGTTTAAAAACCCTTTAAAATGATGATATTTTACCAAACCTGCAATCATTAACGGATTGTCTTTTAGAATTTTTTGGTTGAAAGCTTGTAGCCAATTTTTAGAAAAAGTACAATCAGCATCGCTCGTAACAATCCAATTGTATTTTGCTTTTAAAACACCCAAACTCAACGCTGCTTTTTTAGGAGCACTGCCAGCGTTAATAGAATCAACACAGCTTAAGTTAGAAAATTTTTCTTTAAAATGGGCGATAATTGGCCTAAAATTATCAGATGAAAAGTCATTTACTAAAATTAGCTCAAACTGCGCTTTGGGGTAATTTAACTCAAAAAGACTTTGTAAAAGTGCTTCTAAGTTTTTGGCTTCATTGCGAAAAGGAATGATGATCGAAAATTGAGTTGTGGGCGGAACCGATTCTAAAATAAACGGTTTTAATTTTTTTTGGCCAATGATTATAAAAACCATCAAACAAACATACAAAACGGTGATTAAAATACTTAAAACAATCATGAGCTTTGCGCAATGGGTTTAGCAGTTTTAAATTGGAACACAAAAACACTTCCCCATAAGGCTGGAAGTGCAAAATTAAGCATCCACATCAGCAAACTAATTTCTAAAATAGCTAGCGCATTGACTTCTAAAAAGCTAAATACAAATACCGCTACCGAGCCTTTTATAGCCCAATCAAATAATGAAAAAGTAGGCACAACCGATGCTAAAAAATACATACTAAAAATGGCCATCATACTCATAAAATAGTTGATTTGCAAGTTAAAAACAAGCATCAAACTATAAAATTGATGGCTAAAAATGAGGTAGCGGAGCAAGGAAATAAGCAATGTGTTAATCATTATGCTTAGCTTAATAGCACAATAAAGTTGCTTTGCGCGATGGTTGTAAAATTGTGCTTTAAACATAAAAATTACCAGTAGCATAAGCCCCACAAAAATCAATAACAAAGCTGGATTAAAAGAGGCCACGAATCCAACATTAAAATGCAGATAAAGCAAACCAAGCCCTCCAAAAATTAGGGTTATAAAAAGCTGCGAAAATTGACCAATGGCATTTAGTTTGAGGATGGTTTTAGTTTGATTTTTAGAATAATACAGTGCTTTTGCCATATAATCGCCTATGCGATTTGGCGTGAGCAATGATACGGTTAATGCGCTTAAACACTGCTTTGCAGCGGTTTTAAAACTAATGGTTTGATGCGTGCTGACGAGTATTTGCCACTTTAAAATTTCAAGTAACCAATTTGAGAGCGACAGGCACAAAATAAATGCGATAAACAAAAAACCACTGTCAAAAATCAGCGCTAAACTGCTGTAAAACTCATTCTTAGAAACGGCATTATTTACCATCAATTTTAGGTAAATAAAGTAAAAACTTCCCGTTATAAGCACAAGCTTTAGCGCGGTGGGAACGACGTGTTTAAAAGTGTGTTTTAAATTGTACATTTGGCTACAAATTAACAACTATTTGGCTTCTGAAAAAATCATATTAGGCATTGACCCCGGAACAAGTATTATGGGTTTCGGTTTAATTACGGTTGTTGGCAAACAAATGCAATTTTTGCAAATGAATGAGCTGTTGCTTTCAAAATATGATGACCATTATTTAAAATTAAAACTCATTTTTGAGCGCACAATTGAATTAATCGACACGTATCATCCCGACGAAATTGCCATTGAAGCTCCTTTTTTTGGCAAAAATGTTCAAAGTATGCTCAAATTAGGTCGCGCCCAAGGCGTGGCGATGGCGGCAGGATTGTCACGGCAAATTCCCATAACGGAATATTCTCCAAAAAAGATAAAAATGTCGATTACCGGAAATGGAAATGCCAGTAAAGAACAGGTTGCCAAAATGTTGCAGAGTTTGCTCAGCTTAAAAACACTCCCAAAAAATTTAGATTCAACCGATGGCTTGGCGGCAGCTGTTTGCCATTTTTATAACCAGGGAAAAGTTGAAGGTGAAAAGCATTATTCGGGTTGGAGCGCTTATGTAAAAGATAAAACCTCTTAGCTTGTGTTGCCTGTGCCAATTGCCTAGGTCAAATAACATTGACCAAATTTGATACCGGCAAAAGCACTCAAATATCCTTCGCGTTACTTTAAAACCATTTTTCGAATCTTTTAATTTTCCAATTTTTTTTCTCTGTGCTCTTTGTGGTTTGTTTCTTACCAATCTTTTTGGCTTTTAATTTTTAAACCACCAGTTAAAAAATCAATTTCTTTAATCTTAAAATAATAAGCACGTTTCTCAACCTATTTTCATTGCATAACCTTTTAACATTCAACTCAATTCTCAACTTTCATTTTAGATGAAGTCAGCTTCCATAAATCGTGGATTTGGGTATTTATAAAAACCCTCGCCTGTTTTTCGCCCTAATTTTCCTTGGTCTATATACGTTTTTAAAAGTTTGGCAAAGCGTTGACTCTTTTCATCTGTTTTAGGATTTGTTACATGCCAAGCGGTGTCTAAACCAATTTCATCAATAATACCAAACGGTCCGCGTGGCATTTTAAAATTTCCCATCCACGAGCGGTCAACATCTTCAATACTGGCAACGTTATAGGTTACCAAAGCGCCAGCAGCGCCTATTAAAGCAATCAACATCGCGTTAAAAAGGTAGGCAGGCGACTCTTTTTGAACTACTACTGGGGTTTGCTGAATACTTTTACCAAAATCAATTAACAGGGCAAGCATCCAGGTTTCAGTTTTAGGATTGGGCATAATGTCAACCACATTAGCATAAAATACATCGTGAAAATGAAGGGCGCAAAAACGTTCAGGTCTGCCGGTTTCTTCGGCGTAAAGCGAAGGTAATAAAGAGGATGTATTGGTGGTAAACAGTGTTTTTTCGGGGCATAACGCTCCAAATTGAAGCCAGACTTGCTTTTTAATATCCAAATTTTCGGTTACCGATTCGCTTACCAAGTCGGCATTTTTAACAGCCAACTTGGCATCGGTTGTAAATTGGATATTTTGAAGTGCGGTATCGGCTTGCTGTTGCGAATAAGTACCAGCTTTGACCAAAATTTTGAGCAAATTGGTTTGACTATTTTTAGCCGACTCAAAGGCTTTGGCATGGATGTCGTAAATAATGACCTTATAATTGTTTAAAGCACAAGCTAAACCGATGCGTAAACCTAAGGTGCCACTTCCTAAAATGAGAATATTTTTAATGTCTTTTATAGTTTTCATCGTTTATGGTTTTAAAATTACTTTTCCTATGTTTTCTTTATTTTCAAGTATGGCGTGGGCTTTGGCGGCATCTGCTAAAGGCAATCGGGCATGAATAACCGGTTTTATTTGTCCTTTTACCAAATAGCCAATAAGCGTTTTAAAGGAGTCCATCATTAAAGCCGGCTGACTTAAAATGCCGTATAAATGGAACATGCTAACCGAATGGCATTTGTGAGGCTTACTTCCCAAAGCTTTTTTAAAATCGGTTGTAGGCTGTCCGTCAACAATGCCATACCAAATAATGTGACCTAAGGTAGCGAGCATTTTAAAATTATCGTCAAAGCGCGAGCCGCCGACACAATCGATAATTAAATCAACACCTTTGTTTCCGGTAATTTGGTTGACGCGCGCCACGACATCTTCTGTTTTATAATTAATCACTTGTTCATAGCCCATTTTAGAAATAATGGCTGCTTTTTTATCATCGCTCGTCAATCCGATAAGGTGAATATCCGCCAATTTTGCAAGCTGAATTAATGCTGTTCCCACGCCACCAGCGGCCGCATGAACCAAAATGGTTTCGCCAGCTCTAACACGCCTAACTGTGTGCAACATGTGATAAGCCGTGAGATAAATTATTGGAAGCGCTGCCGCCTCGTCAAAATCAACGGCATCGGGAATGGGGATAATTCCCGCTTCGGTTACAGCAACTTGAGTAGCGTAGCTCGGTTTTCCAAAAACGATGACGCGTTGACCGACTTTTAAATGTTTAATTTTTGAACCCGTTTCGGTAATAATTCCAGCCGCTTCATTACCTAAAATAGCAGGAAATTGGGGCATATAAGGATAATCGCCTTTTCGGATGAGTACATCGGAATAATTAACCGAAGCGCTTTTTATGCTTACCAACACCTCATCGGGCTGACAAATTAAATCGGGTAAGGTTTCCAGTTTTAAGACCTCTTGGCCACCAGTTTTGTAAATTCGGATTGCTTTCATTTTTTGTATTTTTTAGTTAGCTTTTTTTGTGATTTATGATTTGTTTTATGAACTCCAAAGGCTATGAACTTATTTTATATTCTCTTATCTTTAATGGCCTTTTGAGCGTTATCGGCACAGGCTTTAACCACATAAATAAGATTGGCAAAACGGGCATCTTTGGTAAATCCTTTTTGATAGCGGGCATAAATTTGTTGCCCAATGACGCCAATTTTGAAACAGCCAAACACATAATAGAATAAGATAGCATCAACATCTACCGCTCTTAATTTAGCATAAGTTTGTATAAATTGCTCGCGGGTTAAATTTCCCTTTACCCAGGTGAGGTTAAAAGCGCGAAGTGCTGGATGGTCTTGCGCCTCAACCCAATAAGCTAATGTAGTGCCTAAATCCATCAATGGATCGCCAATGGTTGCCATTTCCCAATCTAAAACGGCTTTTATTTCGAGTGTATTTTCATCTAAAACCAAGTTGTCGTATTTATAATCGTTGTGGATAAAAGCCGTTGCAGAAGTTTTTGGCTGGTTGCTTTGCAACCATTCGGCGGCAGTGTTCATCCCCATAATGGAGTCTGTTTCGGCTTTAAAATAGCGTTCAATCCAGCCACTCACCTGACGTGCAACATAACCATCGGGATTTCCTAAAGTGATTAACTGAGACTTTTGAAGTTCTAAATTGTGTAAATCGACCAGATTTAGCAAACAATTTGTAGAAAGCCTTTTAAAAGCATCGGCATTTAGGTGCAAATTTTTTGGAGGTGTGTGGCGTAAAATGATGCCACTTACGCGCTCCATTACAAAAAAAGGTGCGCCAATAACGGATTCATCTTCACAATAAACAAAAGGACTTGGCATTTTTTTATAAACGGGTTGCAGCAAGGTGAGCACGTGATATTCTCGTTTCATATCGTGTGCCGATTTAATTTTTGCCCCTCTTGGCGGTTTGCGCAACACAAATTCCCGATGTGGCGTTTTGATAAGGTAAGTCAGATTTGAATAGCCTCCCGGAAATTGCCTAAGCTCTGTAATGCCTTCAAAATTTGGTAGGCTTGCCGATAAATAATCCGACAAGGTTTTTATATCTAAAGCTTCTTCGGGGCGCACATTGCCGGCTTGGTCTAACACAGTTTCGCTCATAGCTCTTTGATTTCTAGTCCGTAATGTTTTAAAATTTGACGCGCCAAGGCCGATTTATGAACTTCGTCCGGTCCGTCGTAAATTCGGGCAGCACGTTCATGACGGTACCAAAATGCCAAGACTGTATAATCGGTAATGCCAAGTGCGCCGTGCGTTTGAATGGCACGGTCTAACACGCGTTGCAGCACGTTGGCGACAAAAAATTTAATGGTTGAGATTTCAATGCGGGCGGCTTTAGCACCTTCTTTATCAATTTTTGATGCGGTATGCAAAACCATAAATCGGGCGGCATTAATTTCGGCGCGTGATTCGGCTATAAAATTCTGAATGCTTTGTTTTTGTCCGAGTTTGATGCCATTTCCTAAATCGCGTGTTACAGCTTGCTGGCACATTAAATCGAATGCGCGTTCGCAAATGCCAATCCACCTCATGCAGTGATGAATGCGGCCGGGTCCTAGGCGTTGCTGCGCTAAACTAAAACCAGCACCTTCTATTCCGATAAGGTTTTTAAGTGGAACTTTACAGTTGGTATAGCGCACTTCACCGTGACTAAAATAATCGTCATTGCTTTCGCCCATTACCGGGATGTTGCACACCAGTTCAAAACCCTTGTTATTTGTTGGCACCACAATCATACTGGCGCGTTGGTATTTGTTTTTAGCATCGGGATTGGTGTTTGCCATAACCACTGCAAAACTTGCGCCATCGGCTGAGGAGGTAAACCATTTATGCCCGTTGATGATATAAAAATCGCCTTCTTTAACTGCTGTTGTAGCCATTTCGGTGGGATTTGAACCTGCAAATTCGGGTTCGGTCATCGAAAAGCAGCTGCGAATAGCGCCTTGAAGTAGGGGTTTCAAAAATTCATTTTTGAGGTCATCAGAAGCGTTTTGTAAGAGTAATTCTTGGTTGCCAATATCGGGAGCATTGCAGTTAAAGCAATAATGGCCATACGGCGAATGCCCTAAAAGCTCACTAATTTGACCAAATTCTGCTAAGCTCAATCCCAAACCGCCGTGGTGGGTACTTAAATGCGGATTCCAGAGTCCCTCCTTTTTAACCAATTGTCTAATGGTGTCTAGTTTTGGCTTGATTTTGCTAAAATTTTGATGCAAAAAATCGCGTTCAAGTGGGATAATTTGTTGTTCAACTAGCGCTTTGATTTTGGGAAGGATTACTTCGAGTTTGGGTGTTAAAAATAGATTCATAACTATAAATAGGATGTTGTGTTGTACTCACAAATATAGGTAAAAAGCGATGCAAAAATGTTAAAAATTACCGTTCACATACAAAATCATGTCATTCACACTATATTTCATTGTGATTAATGATTAATTAATACATTTGTTTTTTTAGAACTAATTTCTTTGAAAAAGGCACTCTTAATTTTGGTAATGATAAGCGCAAGCACTGTAATATCAGCGCAAGATTTATCGTATTTTAAAGACTCTGCTGCTTTGACTTTTCACAAAATGGCACTGCTTATACCGCCACAAAAACTAAGCGCTAGTTTAAAGGTTAAAAAAACTATAATTACGCCTATTGATGTTGATACACAACAACCACAGCCAACATTAGTAACCATAGAGCCCATAATTACAGCTGTATCATCTGTTGAAAAACCAAAAAAAGAGCGTTTTGAATTTGTCGGTAAAAAATTAATCTATTCAAAAATTATCAATGCACCGCCCTTGTTATACAGGGATAATTCAAACTATAATATCAAGTATTTAGACAAGGCACATGGCGCGTTTTCGAATGCCATTACCGATATTAAAAAAGATGCTCAAAACCTTATTTGGATGGGATCGGAAAATGATGGCGTTGCCATTTATAACGGTTATACTTTTAAAATAATTGATGAAGGCTCGGGAGCGCCTTCAAAAAATATAGAACAACTCTATTCCGATTCACAAAACAGACTGTGGATTGCCACCAAAAAAGGAATTTGCTACATAAAAAATGACAGTATTTTCACCTTAAAACACCCTAATAATGAGGTGCAATATGCTTCAACTTATGAAGATTTAGACCATGCTATTTGGTTGACAACTTACAACAAGGGCGCCTTAAAATACCAAAAGGATTCAGTTGAAATCTATAATTCAAAATCGGGCTTGTCAGATAATGACGTTTCAACCGTTTATCAAAGTTCTGACCGCATGTTTTGGTTTGGAATGAACAATGGCAAGGGATTTAGCACTTTTGATGGAACCCATTTTAATCACTATTTTCTAAATAAAAATAAGTTTGGAGCTAATGTAAAACCTTTTATTGAATTTGAAGGAGCCATTTGGATAGGTGCTTTTGGCGCGGGTCTAACAAAATATGTTAAAGGTAAATTATACACTTACGAAGCTTTTAAACCCTTGTCTTATGCCACTTATTCTTTTGCGGTAAATGATAATGGTTTGTGGTTTAGTATTTATGGCTATGGTCTTGGAAATTTTAAGCAAGGTAAATTGAAATTGATTGGCAAAGATGATGGCCTTACAGATAATAATATCTATAAAATAGTCATAGACAATCAAAATAACATTTGGTTAGGTAGTTTATTTGCCGGATTTTTAAGGTTTGATGAAAATGTGTTTTACAAAAATAACTTTAATAACAAAACGCCCATTTCGAGGGTTGCCAACATTGTTACTGACCAAGCTGGAACAGAATGGTATTTGCCAAATGGCGGTAAAATCACGGCAAAAAAAGGCACCAAATTTTATTCCTACCTAAACGAAGGCGATATAAAAACCCCTAAAATTCAGCATGCTTATGACGCTTATTTTGAAGCACCCGGAAAGGCTTGGATGGCAACTTTAGGTGCTGGAATTGTTTATTTTACCGAAAAAAATTATACCTTTTTCAACTTTGGCAAAAACAATGAAATTTATAAAATAGATCGCGATTTAGAAAACCGGGTGTGGTTTGCTAGTAATTTAAGCGGGGTAATTTATCACCTAAATAACGTGTTTTATAAGATTGATAAAAAAAACGGATTGGCTTGTAATAGCATTACCACTTTGTTGTGCGATGCAAAAGGACAAACTTGGCTAGCACTTGAAAATCATGGTCTGGCTATTGTAAATAAGGATTCTATACGGTATGTTGACAAAAAAAACGGTCTCATCTCAAATAACATAAACGTACTTTTTCAAGATAAAAAACAAAGACTTTGGCTAGGCTCTTTAAGTGAGGGCGTTCAAATTATTGACGGCGAAAAGCACTATATCTTTAATGTAAAAAAAGGACTCTTGTCAAATAATATTTTAGGGATAACACAAACAAACGAAAATAACTTTTGGATAACTACAACCGAAGGGCTAACAAGGTTGTCATTTGACGATAATCAAAAACCAATCATTAAAAATTTTGATAAGAACTACGGCATTAATTTGGTGGAGCTATCTGCTGCTTCTAAAGTTTATGACTCTGATAAAATTGTTTTTGGTGCCAACCGAGGTGTGTTGGTTTATCAAAAAGATTTTGAGCGAACGCAGCTAAATACACCCGTGCTTTTTTTAGAAAAAATAAGCCTTGACGGAACAATTCTGCAAAAATTGCCAACTCAAAATAAAATTAAAGTCGCTCAAAATAAAAGTTTGGCTATCGACTTTTATGCGTTAAACTGGGGGCAAGAAAACACGTTGAAATATGAATATAAAATTTTAAACAAAAATAATCACAGCTTGTGGATTAGCCTGGGCAATTATCCAAATTTAGATTTGCAAAAATTTGAATTATACGATTCTGAAATTCAAATCCGCGCCCTATCGGCAAACAGAATAAGCAATATTATTAAAATTCCTATCGAGATTAAACCTTATTTTTATCAAAACATCTATTATCACATCTTATTTTGGATAATCCTTATCGGATTAGCTCTGTTTTACTACCAGTATAAAAAACGATTGGCTCTTAAAAAAGCACACGAACTTGAAGGCATCATCGATAAAAAAACCAAAGAAATTTTATCCGAAAAGGAAGCTTTAGAAAAAAGTTATCTTAAAATTAATACCCAAATAAAAGAAAAAGATGTGCTGATTCACGAAGTCCACCACAGGGTAAAAAATAATTTACAATTAATTTCAAGTTTGGTTTCAATGCAATTAAACGCTTTAAAAAGCGAGAAATCGAAAAAAATATTGACCGAAACTTATAACAGAATCAACGCGATGGCTATGGTTCACGAAATACTTTATTACAAAGAAAACGTGTCGTATATTTCGTTAAGAGCCTATTTATCAAATTTAATCAATTCAATTAATGAACTGATGAATCAGGATAAAATAAAGATTGTTATTACAAAGTCTATTGAAGATATCAATATTGATATTTCGTATTGCATTGCTTTGGGGATGATAACCAACGAAGCCATTTCGAATACCGTAAAACACGCTTTTAAACATCAAAAACAACCCGAGGTAAAAATTGATTTGTATTGCGATTCAAAAACCAAATTAATTGTTTATTCAATCAAAGATAACGGTATAGGCATCGATTCTAAATATTTAAATACCGAGAATAAGTCACTCGGTTTGCGTTTGATAACTATTTTTTCAAAGCAGTTAAATGCGCAATTAGAAATCAAGAATGAAGGCGGTACCGAAATACTGGTTAAATTTAGATGCGAACATCACGAAAATTGTAGCCTAGAAAGGCGAAATGAAATGGATTGCGATTTGTAACTTAAATTTATTAAAAACTAAAAGTTGGCTTATAAAAAAGGGAGGTCATGAGAATCGTTATTGGAGAAGATGAAATATTAATTGCCGAGCATTTGGCAGATATTGTAAAGTCATTTAATCACCAAGTGGTTGGCATTGGTCATTATAAAGCTGAAATTATAGAATTAATAACTAAACTAAAGCCCGATTTAATTTTGTTAGATATCCGTATGGAGCACGAATATGACGGCATAGAAATAGGAAAATATGTTCAGTATAATTTAGCAATTCCTTTTATTTACATCACCGCACATTCTGACAAAGCAATTATAGAAAAAGCCCTGCCAACAAAGCCTAGCGGCTATATAATTAAACCATTTAAACCGATGGATGTTTACACCGCCATTCACATTGCTTCTGATAAGTTTAGAAATCCTAAAACAGATAATTTTTTAATGTTAAAAGATGGCATTAAACAGGTAAAAGTTTTTTATTACAATATTATTTTTATGAAGGCAGATAATAATTATGTTGAAATACACACTTCTAACAAAATATATATCGACCGAAATAGCTTAGAAAATCTGAATGAAAAAATGCAATCGGAAGACTTTATCAGAATCCACCGCTCTTTCATTATCAACAAAACCCACATCAAATCATTAACCATAAACGAAATAGAAATTGGCAACCAAAAATTGCCGATTTCAAGAAATTACCTCCCGCTGCTAAAACAAGTCTTTATTGACACCCATAAAAGCTGATAAAAAATGGATAATAAAAATTATAAATACTTGCAAATGTTTGTTTTAGAATAGCTAATCCATTTTTTATAAAAAAGACCTATTTTTAATTTAAGACTTTTATAATTACAATTTTATTTGTATTTTTGCTAACTATTTCCCTTAACATCAAATGTTTTTAACCAAAATCAGCGCTATGCAAACAACTTTACTTAACTTTATTAATGAACCAAAAAAACTTAACCTAAGATTTTTAGCAAGTTTTTTATTGATTGGATGCTTATTTTCAGTCAATCTTAATGCGCAAATTAGAGACAGGGGCTTACTTGCTTATGCCGGTTCAAATCAAACAATTGATTGCGCACCTTTAACGGGCACTTTAGTAACTTTAGACGGCTCTGGCTCAACCAATACAGTAAATTATACTTGGAGAGAAAAAAGGTCAATTATAGCATTTGGAATTAATCCAACCATCACACTTTTACCTGGCACACATACCATTTCACTTGTAATAGATAATGGAGCTGGAGTTTCTAGCACCAATAAAAGCGTTGTAACCATAACTGTAAATACCGATACAACTGCCCCTACAATTGTAACCAAACCTACAACGGTTTATTTAGATGCATTAGGTAATGCAAATATTAGCACTTTTGATATTGACGGTGGCACAACCGATAATTGCAACCCTGTTACTTTAAGTTTAGATAAAACCACTTTTAGTTGCGCTAATTTAGGATCAAATTTTGTAACTTTAACAGGAACCGATGCAAGTGGAAACACCGCCTCTGCACAAGCTACCGTTACTGTAATTGATAACATTGCACCAACGGTTATTGCACAAAATTTTACAGTTGATTTAGATGATACAGGCTCTGCTACTATTGTTGCTACAGATATAGATGGTGGAAGTAGTGATAATTGTAGTTTTAACCTAACCTTAGATAAAACCGATTTTACATGTGCTAATATAGGTGCTAACATTGTAACTTTAACAGGAACCGATGCAAGTGGAAACACCGCTTCTGCACAAGCTACCGTTACTGTATCAAATCTGACCTCACCAATGGTAATTGCAAAATATTTAACGATTTATTTAGATGAATCTGGGCTGGCTACTATTGTCCCTTCAGATATAGATGCCGGCAGTTTTTACAATTGTGGCTTAACTTTAAGTTTAGATATCACAGATTTTACCTGTGCAAATTTGGGCCAAAATTTAGTTACCTTAACAGGAACTGACCCCTTTGGCAATGCAACAATTGCTCAGACCATAGTTACTGTAGTCGATAATCTTGCACCAGTAATTACATGCCCTGCCGATATTACAGTTACTTCCACAAGTGCATTAGGTGCTATTGTGAATTATACAGCACCAGTAGGAACTGATAATTGTTCGGCTAATACTGCTTTAACTGCCGGTTTGGCTAGTGGCTCTGTTTTTCCAATTGGCACTACTGTAGTTACCCATACCATAACCGATGCTTCAGGTAACACCGCAAGCTGTTCGTTTAATGTAACCGTAACTCAGAGTCCAGTTAGTTGCAATAGCACCATAGTTATAAACCCATTTACTGCTGTAACTACCCAAAAACCAAATACCATTTTTTTAGGTTATGGGCCACAAACTATGACTCTAAGCACCCAAACAACTGGCGGTACAGGTTTTATTTATAGCTGGACAAGTTCAACAGGCGAGGTTGTTGCAAACGTTGCTAATCCAACCATAAACCCAAAAGTTTCGACTACTTACACAGTAATAGCAACCAATGCCGATGGCTGTTTAGCAACAGCATCAATTTATGTTTGCGTAATCGATGCTCGTGCTATTGATAAATACGGCAAGTATAAAGGCAAAGTATTGGTTTGTCATAATGAGGGACAAAAAAGCGGTCGCTCTCATACTATTGAAATTAGCGTAAATGCTGTTCTACAACACTTAACACTTCATTTGGATACTTTAGGCGCTTGTGATGCAACTTGTGCTACCTCTTATGTAGATGTTGTTGTTGATAATGATGATGACCACAATAGCGATTGCAATGATGATGATGATGACCACCACAACAGCCACGCAGGTAATGATGATGATGATGATGATGATGATCACGAGAGCAAATGCGAAGACAAAGATGACGACGATGATCATAATAATCATTCCGGTGATGAAGACCACCATTCAAAATCTAAAGGTTCAGAAACCAAAGCGGTTGTTTACCCAAATCCAGTTGATGATGATTTTGTTATCGGTTTAAACAAAAAAGGAGAAGGTTCTGTTGAAATTTATAACAATAAAGGAACTAGAATCTATAAAAAAGGCTCTAAAGATTTAAAACAAGGAGTCTCAATTAATATGCGAGGAAAAAAATCAGGCACTTATTTTGCCAGGGTTATTTGCAAAGGCAAAGTTTATACTGTAAATATTTATAAAAAATAGGTAGTATAACCGGGGGGTTATTCATCTAAAAAAAGCGGGTTAAAGTTTAAACTTTAACCCGCTTTTTGTTGCTATAAACATTCAAATTTGACCCAAAATTACCGTTCACATACAAAAACACGTCATTCACACCATTTTTTTGGTTTACTAATTGCTTAATAGTACGTTTGTTTTTTATAAACTATGAAAATACTATTTCTAAATTAAACCAACTGTTATGAAAACAAAATTACTTTTAACCAAGCTCATTCTAATACTTTTTGTGAGCACTTGTTTATTTGCTTCAAATACAAATGAAGTAAATACAAAAGTTTTACCTTTTATGTTAAGGTACACAAATGTAGAACAAAATCATAATTACAATGTTTTACAAGTTAATAGTCAATTATCAAATATCGTTAAAGCCACTGCTGCCGATTTTATCGCTAGTGTGAATGTAGCATTTCGCGGAACATCAATAAATATGCAAGCGCCGCAACAAACAGCTACTACACAAGTTACCATTTCTCCTTGGAAAATGAATAACGGCGGAGGCGCTATTAGTTTTAATGTAGGCTTTCACGGAAATCCTGCGGCTTATAGTCAAGCTAACATACCTAACGCATCAGATCCCAATTGGGTTGCAGCTCCTGTAAATGCAAATGGTGAAATAAATTATTCTGTAAATTCCATTTTAAGTTATTGTTTATCTCAACTTGATTTTACCTATTTTGAAACCTTTTTAAACATACCTGCTAATTTTAATATTTCCAGTTTAAATGTTGCCTTCGCTGCTGCTGATGATGGGGCAAGAGCCTATATTTTTAATTCTGTTCATCCAAATGGTGCCTTCATTGGTCAAATAAGTTTAGGACAAAATCCTATTTCAGCCGATTATGCTTCTTTAGCAGTTGCGGGTGAAATTAACAGACTTGTAATTGTTCAATTTGACGATTGCCCATCAGGAAATAACTTAACTGGCGCAAAAGTTAATGTTAATGGACAGGTCGTAGCAATCAACACGGGTGGTTGTACTCAATCAAATTTCTTTTGGTCAAACGCGCCAACAATTAATGGCAAGACTGCTTCAGGAACTATAAATGGCATCGGTTATACTTATACATCTTCTGTAAATGTTAAAAGTACAAGCAACGTGTATTCTCATAGTACCTTTCCGGCTTCTTTTAATGTGCCTAATGCCAATCCTACTATTCAAAATATTGAACCAAGTTCTAATACTTTAACTTTTGCGAGTCCGATGACGAATCCTGTTTTGGTTTTTTCATCAATTGGAAATGGTTCCATTTCAGTCCCTATTAATTTTAGTGCGCCTGTAGATGTTTTATGGTCAACTCATGTTGGTAGTGGCTCCTCATTTGTACAAAATTCTCCAACGCAAATTACTGGACGAGAAGCTTATGCTATTGTCAGAATGAATGGTACTTTTACAAGTATTTCGTTCGATTATTTAACTTATGAAAATTATGTAAATTTTGCATTTGGAGCAGATTTTTCAACCAATTATCCTGATACAATCGCCCCAACAATTACTTTAAATGGAAGTGCATCAGTAAATATAAATCTTGGTACTTCTTATACAGATGCTGGCACAACCGTAACAGATAATTGTGATTTAAATCCAGCCTCATTGGTGTCAGGAACCGTAAATACAAATGTGCCTGGTAATTATACCTTAACTTTCACTGCTGTAGATGCGTCGGGTAATACTTCTGCCCCTTTAACCCGCACGGTAACGGTCAACACTCCTCCCGTAGCTAATGCAGGAGCTGACCAATTATTTAATTGTGCTAGTTCACGAGGAGTTTCTGTAACTTTAAATGGCTCAGGCTCTAATGATATAAACGGAGACGCCTTGACTTATACGTGGTCAGAAAATGGGACTACTTTAGCAACCGGTGTTGCACCAACAATTAACACAGTGCCGGGTATTCACACTATTAAACTTGAGGTAACTGATAGCAAAGGTGCAACGAGCTCTGACACCGTCGTGATTTCAACTAATAGCGATACCATGCCTCCAACCGTAGTCACTAAACCAATTACGGTTTCATTAAATGCTAGTGGTGCTGCAAGTATTATCCCATCGGATATAGATGGTGGCACAACCGATAATTGTAGTACAGTTACGCTCAGTCTTGGTGCTGGCCAAGGAAATTTTTCTTGTGCCAATGTTGGACCAAATACCGTTACTTTAATAGCTACTGATGCTAAAGGAAATACGGCTTCGGGCACCGCTATCGTAACAATTCAAGATGTAACACCTCCTAGCATTTTAGCCAAAGACATTACAATTAATTTAGATGCCCAAGGCAATGCAACCATTACCCCTCAAATGGTTGACAATGGTTCTACAGACGCTTGCGGTATTGCTTCTTATGCCTTAGACAAAACTCATTTTACTTGTGCCGATATTGCAACAAGTCCTAATACCGTTACGTTAACAGTTACCGATACACACGGCAATGCTGCTTCTGCTACCGCAAAAGTAACCGTTGTAGATAACCTCGCCCCTTCGGTTATTACCAAACCAATTAGCGTCAACTTAGATGCTAACGGCGTCGCTTCTATCTCAACATCTCTAGTTGACAATGGCAGTTCCGACAATTGTGGCTTAATGCTTACCCTAGATAAAACTACTTTTTCTTGTGCTGATTTAGGGCCTAATACGGTATTATTAACTGGAACCGACCCAAGTGGTAATTCAACAAGCACCCCAGCAATTGTAACGGTAGTCGATAACACCGCTCCAACAGTTATTACCCAAAATATTACTTTAGAATTAGATGAAGATGGCTTTGGAAGTATTGCCCCAAATCAAATTGATAATGGCAGTACTGATAATTGTAGCTTAACACTTACCCTAGATATAATGGATTTTACCGTTGCCAATTTAGGTGCCAACACCGTAATATTAACCGGAACTGACCAAAGTGGCAATGTAACAACCGCACCTGCTATTGTTACCATAGTTGATGTTGACGCTCCAACTATCCTCACACAAGACGTAACTATTTATGTAGATGCCTCAGGTAATGCTAGCATTACCCCTCAACAAATTGACAATGGCTCTTCCGACCCTTCGGGCCCTGTTACCTTAAGTTTGGATAAATCTAATTTTAGCTGTACTGAAGTAGGTACGCCTCAAACCGTTACCCTAACTGCAACCGATTCAAGCGGTAACGCAGCAAGTGCAACCGCAACCGTAACGGTAATCGATAATATTGCCCCTACAATTAGTTGCCCTGCTGATATTAATGTATTTGCTACCAGTGCTGCTGGAGCCATTGTTACTTACGTTGCGCCTGTTGGTACCGATAATTGTTCGGCTAACACTGCTTTAACTGCCGGTTTGGCCAGTGGCTCTGTTTTTCCAATTGGCACTACTGTAGTTACCCATACCGTAACCGATGCTTCAGGTAACACCGCAAGCTGTTCATTTAATGTAACCGTTGTTGGCATTGCGCCTGTAATTGTTTGTCCTGCTGATATTACCGTTAACAATGATTTAGGTAGCTGTGGCGCAATTGTGTCTTTCGCCGCTACTGAAACTGTTGGAATCCCTAGCTCAGTGATTACTTATTCAATCGCTCCGGGAAGCTATTTTGCCGTTGGAACTACTGCTGTAACAGCAACCGCTACTAATGCTATTGGATCTTCTTCTTGCACCTTTAATGTTACCGTAAATGATACCGAAGCGCCAACGCTTATTACTCAAAATATATCAACTACCTTAACCAATGGCGTGGCAACCATAACTGCCAACCAAGTAAACAATGGTTCAACCGACAATTGTGGCATTGCTAGTATGAGCGTATCGCCTAGCACTTTTGTTTGTGGCGACCAAGGTACTCATATCGTTACCTTAACGGTAACCGATGTTCACGGCAATGTGTCAACAGGCACAGCTACCGTAACGGTTTTAGGCGATGTGCCAAGCATCAGTGTAAACGCCTTTACTGCCGTAGCTACCCAAGCAACAAATACCATTTTCTTAGGTTATGGACCTCAAAGTATGACTCTAAGCACCCAAACAATTGGAGGCTCAGGCTTTACTTACCAGTGGTCAAGTTCAACTGGCGAACTCGTAGCGAGTGTTGCCAATCCTACCGTAAGTCCTAAATTGAGCACAATTTATACGGTAACCGTAACCAATTCTAATGGATGTCAAGCGACTTCAACCATTTCGGTTTGTGTAATTGATGCCCGAGCCATCGATAAACACGGCAAATACGAAGGTAAAGTTTTGGTTTGTCACAAAGAATCATCAGGAAATGATGACCACGATACTGATCACAGCAGTAGAAATGGTAGTCATACTATTGAAATTAGTGTTAATGCCGTAGAAAAACACCTCAAAAATCACGGCGATACTTTAGGCGCTTGTGGGGCAACTTGTACCTCATCTTATGTAGATGTTGTTGTTGATAATGATGATGATGACGATGACGATGACCACGCCAATAATGATGATGACGATGACGATGACGATGACGAAAATAAAAACGGCAAAGATGATAAGTCTAAATCTAAAGCGTCTAAAATCAAAGCAATTATTTATCCTAACCCTGTAATAGATGAAGTTGGCGTTGGCTTAAGCGAAAAAGGTGAAGGCTCTATTGAAATCTATGATGGTAAAGGAAATAGAATCTATCAAAAACATTCTAAGGACCTTAAAACAGGTGTTAAATTTAGTATGAAAGGTAAGAAAACTGGTACTTATTATGCAAGAGTAACTTGCAAAGGTAAAGTTTACACCGCCACTATATTTAAAGAAAGATAATAACCGGGGGGTTATTCATCTAAAAAAAGCGGGTAAAAGTTCAAACTTTTACCCGTTTTTTGTTTTCAGATTAATTAACTTTACCACATTCAAATGGTATAAATATGGCTATAGCTAAGCGCAATTCTGTTTTAAAAAAACTTCCTAAATATCTACAAAGCTATGTAATTGCGCAACCTTATAACACTTATACCGCAAAAGATCAGGCTGTTTGGCGCTATGTTATGCGAAAGAGTATGGCCTATTTGAGTCAACATGCCCACCATTCATACCTTGACGGATTGGCAAAAACAGGAATCTCATCTGAAGAAATTCCGCATATGCAAGGCATGAATCGTATTTTAAAAGAAATTGGTTGGGCGGCGGTTTCGGTTGACGGATTTATTCCGCCAAGCGCCTTTATGGAATTTCAAGCTTATAATGTTTTGGTTATAGCCGCTGATATTAGAACGGCCGAACACATCGAATATACGCCTGCTCCTGACATTATTCACGAAGCTGCCGGCCATGCGCCCATTATCGCTAACCCAGAATATGCCGAATATTTACGACGCTTTGGCGAAATTGGCAGCAAAGCCATTTCATCGGCTAAAGATTACGAGTTATATGAAGCCATTCGGCATTTATCAATTATAAAAGAGGATCCAAATTCATCCGATAAGGCTATTGCCGAAGCTGAATGCCGCGTAGCTGAAATTTCAGATAATATGGGTCAGCCAAGCGAAATGTCGCAAATGCGCAATTTGCATTGGTGGACTGTTGAATATGGACTAATTGGGAGCCTAACGCATCCTAAAATATACGGTGCGGGTTTGTTGTCATCTATCGGCGAAAGCGCTTGGTGTATGAGTGCAAAAGTTAAAAAACTGCCTTACACCATTGCTGCGGCTCAAACGCAATTCGATATTACCAAACCGCAACCGCAACTGTTTGTAACACCCGATTTTGCTCATTTAAGTGTTGTTTTAGAAGAATTTGCCAATAAGCTTTCACTTAGAAAAGGGGGATTAAAAGGCGTTAAAAAATTGATAGAATCGGGCAATTTAGGAACCATCGTTTTAAGTACGGGCATTCAAATTTCTGGCATTTTTACCCGGGTTTTAGCGTTTGAAGAATCTCCAATATATTTTCAAACGAGCTCGCCAACGGCTTTAGCTTATCAAAATAAAGAGCTCATTAGTCACGGTAAATCCTATCATGCAGCGGGTTTTGGCTCGCCCATTGGAAAACTTAAAGGTAGAAACCTCGCTATTGAAAATATGTCGCCTAACGATTTAGAAGCTTATGGCATATATGAAGGTAAAAATACTTCGTTGACCTTTGAAGGTGGTGTTACGGTGTGTGGTGAAATTATTACGGGACGCCGCAATTTACAAGGAAAAATCATCCTAATCTCATTTAAAAATTGCACGGTTACTTTTGGTGAAGCCGTGTTATTTAAGCCTGAATGGGGTATTTATGATATGGCTGTTGGCGCAGAGGTTGTTTCGGCTTTTGCTGGCGTTGCCGATGCCGAAAATTACGGACTTCATTTTAATCCGCCCGATGAAAAAACACATAAAATTAATTACGCTAAGGCGGATAAAAAATTGCATCAACTTTACCAAACCGTTCGAGATTTTAGAATTTCGAAAGCAACTGATTTTGTGGTTTTAGAAGCCGTTTTTAAAGAACTTACAACTAATTACAAGTTAGAATGGCTGCTTTATTTAGAACTTTATGAGCTTTTAAAAACTACTAATTTACCTTTAAAACAAAAGGTTTTTGAGTGCTTAGAACTGCTAAAATCTCAAAAGCCTTTTGGTAAGTTAGTGGCCGAAGGCCTATTAGCAATTGGCTAATCTATTTGGGTGAGTCTTAGCGTGTTTACCATTCCTTTTTCTTTTATAGGCATTGAGGTCAAAGAAATTGTATAATCGCCCATATCAATGTATCCTTTTTCTTTAGCAATATTATTGATGTCGATTATGGTGGCATCGGTGCTCATCATTTTTTCGTAATAAAAGGCTTTTACACCCCAAAGCAAATTGAGCATTGCCATAATTCGTCGGTTAGAGGTGAAGGCTAAAATATGAGCATGAGGTCTTCGCGCCGAAATGTGAAAGGCTGTATAACCACTATTGGTTAAAGTATTTATGGCTGCCACATCAATATTTTCGGCCATAATGCAAGCTTGCTGGCAAATAGTTTTAGTAATTAAGCGTTCGTTAACTGTATTAAAAGAAGAGGTGTCCATTTTAATTAAGGCTGAATTTTCAACCTTTTCAATGATGCTTCTCATCTTTTTGATAACTTCTAATGGGTATTTTCCAACTGAGGTTTCTCCCGAGAGCATCACGGCATCAGCGCCATCCATAATTGAGTTGGCTACATCATTCACTTCGGCGCGTGTGGGAACCTGATTTTCAATCATCGTCTCCATCATTTGGGTAGCGATAATTACGGGAATTCGGGCTTTTTTGGCTTGAGCAACGAGACTTTTTTGTACCAAAGGCACTTCTTCCATCGGTATTTCAACACCTAAATCGCCACGGGCAACCATTAATCCATCGCAGTGGCTACAAATTTTAGAAATATTTAAAAGCGCTTCGGGTTTTTCAATTTTAGCGATAACGGGAATTTTATACGTTGAATTATCGGCGATAAGCTTATTGAGCAAATCTAAATCGTCGGCAGTTCTTACAAAAGAAAGTGCTATCCAATCAACTTCAAGGCTTATGGCAAATAAAGCATCTTTAACATCCTTTTTGGTAAGGGCTGGCTGAGAGACATTTGTATTTGGTAGATTGACGCCTTTTTTAGATTTTAAAGTTCCACCACGCAAAACTTTAGTAACAACTTCATCTTTGCCGTTGGTGCTTATTACTTCAAAAAGTAATTTGCCATCATCAACTAAAATACGCTCACCAGCCTTGACATCCTGTGGAAAATGTTGATAGGTCATATAGGCTTTTTCTTGAGTGCCTTCACAATTATTTGTAGTAAAGGTAAATAGGTCATTTACTTTTAGTTCAACACCTTCTTGCATCACACCAACGCGTAATTTAGGACCTTGCAAATCGGCTAAAACCGCTACATTATAATCGAGTTCTTTATTGAGCGATCTAATTGTTTTAACATTTTGTTCTACCACAGCATAATCGGCATGCGAAAAATTAATTCTAAAAACATTGACGCCGGCAGCCATCATGTCTTTCATAATTTCTCTATCGCTACAAGCTGGACCAAGTGTTGCTACTATTTTAGTTTTTTTTCCTTTATGTTTCATCTTTAAAATATTAAGTGCTCTTTTTGTTTTAATTGTTCTGGATTTATTGTGAATGCAGTAATAACTTGTTTTATGCTATTAAGTTGTTCTACAAGGGTATTTATTTGATGTTTTGTTAAACCTTCTGAAATTTTTAAAAAGAAATCCACCTTTTTATGATCATTTACAAGATAGGACACTATGGTTTCACCAAGTAACGTATTATAAAATAAGGCGTTTTTAGTGGCGGTTTTATATTCAACTAACAGGCTTTTATTGGCTATAAGGTAATAGGTTACAAAATTTGTAGGATCATCATATTCGAATAACGAAAAGCTTGCCTTGCTATTTTCAAAGTCTAAATCGGTTTCATTTCTAAAAAATCTTAAGTTTAGCGATTTGTTAATATAATAGGCTAATCTATAATCCTCTAAAGTGGTATGAATACAAATCAATGTGTAATCATGCTCAAGCTCTAGCGTTAAAGTATGTAGTTTCGCCATGGTATTAAATTTTATTTTGGATGGCGTAATAGCCTCTTTGTGCGGTTTTTTCCTCAGCTTTCTTTTTTGAAGTGTCTCTGGCTTTTGCAATTTGAACCCCATCAATAAATAGTTTAACACTATATTGTTTTATGAGTTCGTTGCCAGAATCTTCATAAATTTCAAATTTAATATCTTTTTTTTCTTTTTGACACCATTCAATCATCAAACTTTTATAACTGGTTATTTTTTGCTCCAATTGATTGAAATCAACATAGGGAATTATCAGTTTATTATTGATAAAATCATCGCAATAGGCAAAACCTCTATCAATATAAATAGCGCCAACTAATGCTTCGAATACATTTCCGTGAATATTGTCACTAAAACGGCTTTCAGATACACTGCTACTCACAAAATCAAGCAAGTTTAAATTTTTACCAATCGTGTTTAAATAACTACGACTCACTATTTTAGAGCGCATTTGTGTGAGATAACCTTCATCGCCTAAAGGCGCTTTTTTAAAGAGGTAAGCTGCGATAACCGTGCTTATTACGGCATCTCCTAAAAACTCTAAACGTTCGTAATTTATGGGTTTGCCTTCTAAGTCAATTTTTTTTACAGAACTATGCGTAAAAGCTTTCTTATAAATGGATAGACTTTTTGGTTTAAAACCTAGAATTTTCGACAAATCATTACTAAAACGAATATCATCATCAGAATTCAGTTTTAATTTTTTGCGAAAAAAGTTCATTAATAGCTAAAGAGGTTAAGCTAATTTTTTAAAAAGCAAACAAGCGTTATGACCTCCAAATCCAAAAGTATTGCTTAGCGCAACCTTAACTTCGCGTTTTTGCGCTTTGTTAAAGGTAAAATTTAATTTGTTGTCAATGTGATCATCATCATTAAAATGATTGATGGTAGGCGGAACAATGCCATATTTTATAGCTAGAATTGAAGCGATGGCTTCAACTGCGCCAGCAGCACCTAAAAGATGGCCGGTCATAGACTTTGTTGAATTGATGTTAATATTGTAAGCGTGATTGCCAAAAACTTCTTTTATTGCTTTTGATTCGGCAATATCTCCTAATGAGGTAGAAGTGCCGTGCATATTAATTGCGTCAACATCTTCTGGTTTTAAGCCAGCATTTTTGATGCAGCTACGCATCACGTTAATAGCTCCTAAACCTTCGGGATGTGGTGCTGTAATATGATGTGCATCAGCTGATAAACCACCACCAACCAGTTCGGCATAAATATTCGCCCCGCGGTTAATAGCATGTTCATATTCTTCTAAGATAAGCGCCCCTGCGCCTTCGCCAAGAACAAAACCATCTCGGTCTCGGTCAAAGGGTCTTGAAGCCGTTTTAGGATCATCATTGCGTGTTGATAAGGCAAACATGGCATTAAAACCACCAACACCAGCAATGGTTATAGCGGCTTCTGAGCCACCCGAAACCATAATATCGGCATAACCTAAACGGATGTAATTTAAGGCATCAATCATGGCGTTTGCCGATGAGGCGCACGCTGCAACCGTGGTAAAATTAGGGCCTCTAAATCCATATTTGATTGAAATGTAGCCCGGTGCAATATCGGCTATCATTTTTGGGATAAAAAATGGGTTAAATCTAGGAGAACCATCGCCACTAGCAAAATTTAGAATTTCTTCTTGAAAAGTTTCTAAACCACCAATGCCAGCACCCCAAATAACACCAATCCGATCTTTATCTAGTTGGTTTAAATCTAAACCCGAATCTAAAATGGCTTCATCGGCAGCCACCATAGCATATTGGGTAAATCGATCCATTTTGCGCGCATCTTTACGGTCGATAAAATCTGTTGCAACAAAGTTTTTTAATTCGCAGGCAAACTGCGTTTTAAATTTGGAAGCATCAAAATGAGTAATTGGGGCGGCTCCGCTAACGCCGTTAACCAAGCCGTTCCAATACTCCTGTAGATTATTACCAATTGGTGTTAAAGCACCAAGTCCAGTTACAACTACGCGTCTTAATTTCATACTAAATTAATTATTTAGCAGCTTCAATATAAGAAATAGCTTGACCTACTGTGCTGATGTTTTCAGCTTGATCATCAGGTATTTGAATGTCAAATTCTTTTTCAAATTCCATGATTAATTCAACAGTGTCAAGTGAATCAGCTCCTAAATCATTAGTGAAGCTAGCTTCAATAGTTACTTCATTTTCGTCAACGCCTAGTTTGTCAACGATTATTGCTTTTACTCTAGAGGCAATGTCAGACATAATTTTTAAGTTTTAATTTTATTAGACTGCAAAAATAAAAAACTTTAGATTAAAACACGTGATTTATTTAAAATAGTGCAAATTAAACGCAAACAAATTGAAAATTTAGGTTGACTATGTTAAAAATAATCCTTTTTTTTGTACGGATTTAAATCAGCTACCTATTGAAACACCTCATAATTTTTGCCTCCGGCTCGGGATCGAATGCCGAAAATATTGACAACTATTTTAAATCTAATGATCACATTAAAATAGATTTAATAGCCACTAATAACCCTAAAGCTGGTGTTATAGAGCGCGCTAGGCGTTTAAACCTACCCTGCCTTATTTTTACAAAAGCCGATTTGCAGTCGGGGGTGTTGTTAAAACACCAAGCTTTTAAAAATGCTGATTTAATCATCTTAGCCGGGTTTTTATTAAAAATACCTTCTCCTTTTATTGAGTTATTTCCAAAAAAAATAATCAACATCCACCCCGCATTATTGCCAAAATATGGCGGAAAAGGCATGTTTGGCAACTTGGTTCATCAAACAGTTATCGCTAATAACGAAAAAGAATCGGGAATAAGCATTCATTATGTCAATGAACATTATGACCAAGGGGCGCTTATTTTTCAAAAAGCTTTTCCGCTTGACGCAGATGAAACTGCTGATACTTTAGCGCAAAAGATTCATAAACTAGAATATCAATATTTTCCCGTTGTAATAGAAAACTTGTTATTAGATGCCTCAAAATAGCGTACATATTTATACAGATGGCGCTTGTAGTGGAAATCCTGGAAAGGGTGGTTATGGCATTGTGATGGAATGGGTTGGAAAACCTTATCAAAAGGAATTTTCGGCGGGTTACAACTTGACAACTAATAATAGGATGGAACTTTTAGCGGTAATTGTTGCGCTAGAAAACCTTAAAACCAACAATTTAGAGGTTACCATTTTTTCGGATTCTAAATATGTGGTAGATGCTATTGAAAAGAAATGGGTGTTTGGTTGGGAAAAAAAATACTTTACCGGTAAAAAAAATAGCGATTTATGGATTCGGTTTTTAAAAAGTTACCGCAAAATAAATCCAAAATTTGTGTGGGTAAAAGGGCATAATAATCATCCACAAAATGAGCGTTGCGATGTGCTAGCGGTTACCGCTTCACAACAAAAAAATTTATTAACCGACGTTCAGTTTGAAGAAAAAAATTAAAACCTATTTTAAGAAAGCATTTGTTTCGCTTTTTTAACAGCTAATACCATCGCATCAATTTCTTCTTTAGTATTATAGAACGCAAACGAAGCGCGCACCGTTCCCGGGATTTTATAAAAATCCATAATCGGTTGTGTGCAATGGTGACCGGTTCTCACGGCAATTCCCAATTTATCAATAATACTTCCAATATCGTAAGGGTGAATACCTTCTATATTAAAGGAGATAACACTCGCTTTTTTAGAGGAGGTGCCATAAATTCTCAAACCCGGTATTTCTAAAAGTTTTTCAGTGCCATAAACCAGCAAGCTGCGTTCTTGTTGCGCTATGTTTTCAACACCTATACTATTAATGTAGTCTATTGCTGTGCCAAAGGCAATACCTCCTGCAATATTTGGAGTCCCGGCTTCAAATTTATGGGGCAGCTCGGCATAAGTTGTTTTTTCAAAAGTTACGGTTTTAATCATTTCTCCTCCTCCATGATAAGGAGGTATTTTATTGAGTTGTGCTTCTTTGCCATAAAGAAAGCCTATTCCCGTTGGTCCATACATTTTATGAGCCGAAACACAATAGAAATCACAGTCTAAATCTTGCACATCCACTTTTAAATGAGGGGCCGCTTGTGCGCCATCAATTAAAACTACCGCGCCAACTTGATGGGCCTTTGCAATAATTTCTTTAACAGGATTGATGGTTCCTAAGGTATTTGAAATATGATTAACCGCTACAAGCTTTGTTTTATCAGATAACAACTTGTCAAAAGCTTCCATTAATAACTCCCCTTTTTCATTAATAGGAATAACTTTTAATACCGCACCACTTTTTTCGCACACTAATTGCCAAGGTACAATATTTGAATGGTGTTCTAAATAAGAGATAATTACCTCATCACCTTTGTTGAGGAGTTGCGAAAAACCACTCGATATCAAATTAATACTTTCGGTTGTGCCTCGGGTAAAAATAATTTCGTGTGCGTATTTAGCGTTAAAGTTTATTTGAATCTTTTTACGCGCTTCTTCATAAGCATTTGTAGCCAACTGGCTAAGGGTGTGAACACCTCGATGAATATTGGCATTAATGGTCTTATAATAATTTGAAATACTATCTATTACGAGTTGTGGTTTTTGGCTGGTAGCGGCATTATCAAAATAAACCAATGGCTTTCCATTGACTTGTTGATGCAAAATGGGAAAATTGGCTCTTATTTTTGTTATATCTAACATAATTTCTTTAAAATAATTGTGAAAACAAAAGTACTAAATAGAAATTATTTACAGACTCAAAAAAAATAATATCAAAAAAATAGATCTTTGGAAGGTTTTGCTAAATCTTTATAAATTTGATAATAAGTTATTTATACAAGTTAAAGGCCTTAAAATCATCTATAATTAACCGCTTTTAATAATCTTTTTCTTCCTAAAAAACCAACTAAAAAATATTAAAAATATTTTTTTATATAATCAATTATTTGTGATAAATATTTTTATACATTTGTGGCGTTAAAAAAAAGTTAAATTAACAATTAAAATTGAATAAAATGAAAAAAAGAAATTTATTTTTAGGATTGACATTAATCTCTTTAGTATTTGCATCTTGTAAAGATGAAAATGTAGCTAACGCTGAAAAAACAGTAGATTCTTATGTGGCTTTTGTTGACTCAGTTGTAGCAATTGATTCTTTAGAAGTTAGAACTAACTGGTCAACAATTGACGCTTCTTATCAAGCTAAAGTTGGTGAAGCTGAAGTAGCTCTAGAAAATTTAAAAGAAAAAGAAGCAGCTCAAGGCAAAATTGATGCAGGTAAAGCTAAATATGATGCTTTCAAAGCTCAAATTGAAGCAGAATTAGCAGCAGCAGCAGTAGACACTACAGCAGTATCAACTGATTCTACAGCAGTAGCTCAATAATTAAAACTTCTTAAAAATTAATAAGCTTTTGCTTATATTTTAAAATGACAGTCCTTAAAGGCTGTCATTTTTTTTTATCCCTATATCCCTTTTTTTAATAAAAATACCCAGTTTATTAAACATCTTTTTAAAAATAGCTTTAAAAAATATAAAGTTTATATTTGTGACTCCTTAAAATAGTTGTCATGAAAAGTATTTTTAAAAAACTCGCCCTAGTTATTGTCATTGCTTTGGCTTTTGTGGTGTATTCTTATTATCCAAAATTGGATATTATTACCGGATACGCTTCTAAAAGTGTTGCCTCTGCCATGTTTTTAGCACATCGCACGCAAGGCTCGGCCGAAACAGGCGATAACGGATTTTCGCCAGTAAATTTAGCTCACAACACAGTTAATGTGGAGGATAAATCAGTGACATCCAAGGTGTTTAAACTTAAAAAACGCACGGCCGTTTACCGTGAAGGTTTAGGAGCCGTTTTAATGATTGATGGGGTTGAAGATGATTTAAAATATGAAATCCCTTTGCGCAATTTTTCCAATATTACAAAGCCTTATCCTTATGGTGATTTGGCTCAAAAAGACACCTTATTTTTAGAACTCGACTACAAAAAAATTAATAAAGCTGTAGCCGATGCATTTGACAACAAAGGTTTGTCTGTTAAGAAAACCCGCACCGTTTTAGTGTTGTATAAAGACCATATCATTGCCGAGAAATATGCCGATGGTTTTGATGTAAATACGCCAATTTTAGGGTGGTCAATGACCAAAAGTATTACCGCAACCATGTTTGGAATCCTTCAAAAGCAAGGAAAACTATCTGTTAACCAGTCCCATTTGTTTAAAGATTGGGAACAAGATGAGCGTTCTAAAATTACTTTAAGCGATTTATTACACATGAATAGCGGTTTAGAATGGGATGAAAATTATGATGAACTTTCGGGTGTTACGCGCATGTTGTTTTTAGATAAAGATATGAGTCTGTCGCAACAAAAGATGCCTGCCAAATTTAAACCAAACACCCATTGGAATTACTCTTCGGGCACAACCAATTTATTATCAGGCTATTTAAGAACTAAGTTTGCAACACATCAAGACTATTTAGACTTTTGGTACACGGCTTTATTAGATAAAATTGGCATGCATACAGCGCTCATTGAAACCGATTTGGCCGGTAATTATGTCGGTTCCTCATATGGTTGGGCGAGCACACGCGATTGGGCAAAATTTGGCACCTTATATTTACATCGTGGCAATTGGAATGGCGAACAAATTATTGACAGCACTTGGGTTGATTATGTAAAAACCCCAACAAATACTTCTAATGGCCTTTATGGTGCACAATTTTGGCTAAATGCCGGCGGGGTTTATCCCGATGTGCCCAAAGATTTGTTTAGTTGTAATGGTTATCAAGGGCAGATGGTTTTTATCATTCCTTCTAAAAACTTGGTTATTGTGCGAACCGGCTTAACCGAAGATCCTGAATTTAACTTTAATGACTTTTTAAAAGGTATTTTGGAAGGTGTGAAATAGGCCTTTAAAATATTGTATATTCAAAAAAAATAGACACACTTGACAGTTTATCTGATTGGACAAACCCAAAGCGTTTTCGGTTAAAATCTAAGCCGAAAAGGAACGAATTTTTATAATCTTTGTCAAAAATTTGGAATCCTAATCCAACTTTATAAAAAGTTCCTTTTTCATAAGCTTTGCCAAGGTCTAATAAACGGCCGTAGCCTACTCTAACAAAGAGATTGTCTTCAAATTCAAAAACATTGTACCGATAGCTAAAATAAATAGGCAAAAAGTTTAGCCCCTGCCTAGAGTGCCAATTGTATTCAAGGTTAAATTCCACGCTCGATTTATGGTCAAACTGAATACCTACGGCATTATTTAAAAATATTGCGCTTGGGTTAATTAAAGTTTCATCACTATTACCTAGTTCAAAATCTTCGTTGAGCATTAAAGTAGTTGCCAACCCTAATTTATAAAAAACACCTTTCGTTTTTTGATCTTGCGAAAAAGTAACGAGTGTTAAGCTTAAAAATAACAGGCTTATTAAACGTTTCATGTGATTTGATTTAGTCTAGTAAAATTCAACAACAATTATTCCAAAAATTTTACTTTTAGTTCTCCCCTTTTCAGGAGATTAATTGTTGCTTATAAATCAAAACCCAAATTAACACCTAGTTTTAAGGCAATCAATTTGGTGATGCGGTTTTTCAGTGCAGGGATTTTAATACAAGTTAAGACATCATTGCTAAAGGCATAAAGCAATAAAGCGGTGGCTTCTTGTTTTGGGATGCCACGTGAGCGCAAATAAAATAAGGCGTCTTCATCAAGTTGACCGATGGTGCACCCGTGTGAACATTTTACATCATTGGCGTAAATTTTAAGTTGTGGTTTGGCATTTATAGTAGCGCCATCGTGCAATAAAATATTATTGTTTTGCTGAAAAGCATTGGTTTTTTGAGCTTCTTTATGCACCAAAACTTTTCCGTTAAAAACACCCGTAGCTTTATCGGCATAAATACCTTTATAATTCTGTCGGCTTTCGCAATGGGGTGTGAGGTGATTGACTAAAGTGTTGTGGTCAACGTGTTGTTTATCGCCAATAATGGTGATGCCATTTAAGTGAGATGAAATTTGTGTGCCGTTGTGATAAAATTTTAAATTATTTCTAGTTAATTGTCCTCCAAAAGAATAGGTATTTAGGGTAACAATGCTATTTTGCTTTTGCAAAATGTAAGTGTTGTCTATTAATGAAGCCGTTTGCAAATCATTCTGAATTTTATAATAATCGACTATGGCGCGTTTTAAGGCAAATATTTCAGTAACTACGTTGGTAAGCGTGGCATTTTGTGATAAACTTTGGTGGCGTTCAATAATTTGCACGTGAGAATTTTCGCCTACCACAATTAGGTTTCGAGGTTGTAAAAGCACGTCATTATTGTTGCCGGTGCTAAAATGCATCACCTGAATGGGCTTAGGAAGAACCGTGTTTTTAGGAATGTTAATATAAACACCTTCTTTAGTAAATGCCGTATTTAAAGCGGTAAGATTCTCCTCTTTTTCGGCAATGGTGTTAAAATAATGGTCGATTACCATTTTGTATTTAGGTTTTTTTATCGCGGCCGAAAACAGACAAATATCACATCCTTCGTGAGTGGTTTCGGAAAGAAATGAGCTGTAAACACCATCTACAAACACTATCTTATAACTGTCAATTTCGTGAATAAAAAAGCGCTTAACCTCCTTAAATTCAATGTTATTTTCCGTCTCTGGAAACAGATTGTAATCTTTATTAAGAATGGGTTTTAACGAGGTGTATTTCCAATCTTCTTCTTTTTTGGTTGGAAACCCCAATTTTTCAAACTGTAAAAATGCCTGATTTCGCTCGTCGAGTATCTTAGAATCTACTTCGCCAGCTTCCGTATTTTCAAAAGCTAAAAATGAGCTTATTAATTTTTCTTTTAATTCCATAATAAAAATTTCAATAGTGCTTTAAAAATTACCACCTCAAAAAGTCCCAGCCTTTTTTTAGAAGGAACCGCTTAAAATTATTTCAAAACCAAATCGAGCTATTTAAGCCAATCGTATCCTTTTTCTTCTAGTTCGTAAGCCAATTCTTTAGTGCCCGATTTTACTATTCTACCATTGTAAAGCACGTGAACAAAATCTGGTATAATATAATCTAACAAGCGTTGGTAGTGTGTAATTACCAGAATTGCATTGTCTTTAGTTTTCAATTTATTAACGCCGTTAGCGACAATTTTTAGCGCATCAATATCTAAGCCCGAATCGGTTTCATCTAAAATTGCCAATTTAGGTTCGAGCATCGCCATTTGAAAAATTTCGTTTCGCTTTTTTTCGCCACCCGAAAAGCCTTCATTTAAAGATCTCGATAAAAATTTGCGGTCTATATCGAGCAGTTCAGCGGTTTCACGAATTTTTTTAAGCAACTCGTTTGCCGGTAATTCGGGTAAACCCTTTGCTTTACGGCTTTCGTTTAAAGCTGTTTTTATAAAATTGGTCGTGGTTACACCCGGTATTTCTACGGGGTATTGAAATGATAGAAAAATTCCTTTGTGGGCGCGTTCTTCAGGTAGAAAATTCAGCAGACTTTCGCCGTTTAAAAGCACATCGCCTTGCGTAACTTCAAAAGTTTGGTTTCCGGCAATAACCGATGATAAAGTGCTTTTACCCGAACCATTTGGTCCCATAATGGCGTGTACTTCGCCTGGTTTAATCTCTAAATTAATACCTTTTAAAATTTCTTTACCATTAATACTAGCGTGTAAATCGTTTACTTTTAACATAATTAATTTGAAAATTTGAAAATTTGAAAATTTGAAAATGGAAAAACAGTCTCGCTTGTCAAAGTTATTTTACCATATAAAACATTCAAATTAGCCTATTATTTTTGTTTTGATGTTATCATTATTTTATTGACTATTATTGAGATATTGGTTATTTGTTCTAATAGTTTTTTAAGATTAGGTATTGAAAAGTATTAATCATTTATTAGCTATTTCATTTACAAATTTTTAAATTACCTCATTTCTAAATTAACCTACAGACCCTTCTAAACTGATTTCTAATAATTTTTGAGCCTCAACAGCAAATTCCATCGGTAGTTTATTTAATACTTCCTTGCTAAATCCGTTGACTATTAAGGCAATAGCCTTTTCGGTGTTGATGCCACGTTGGTTGCAATAAAACAATTGCTCTTCACCAATTTTACTGGTGGTGGCTTCATGTTCTACTTGAGCGGATTTATTTTTCGCTTCAATATACGGAAATGTATGTGCTCCACATTCATTTCCCATTAAAAGTGAATCGCATTGTGAAAAATTTCGTGCATTTTCGGCGCGTTCATTTATTCTTACCAATCCGCGATAAGAGTTTTGAGAATTTCCGGCTGAAATACCCTTAGAAATTATGGTGCTTTTGGTGTTTTTACCAATGTGGATCATTTTTGTACCGGTATCGGCTTGTTGATAATTGTTGGTAACGGCAATTGAATAAAATTCACCCACCGAATTATCGCCTTTTAGCACACAACTTGGATATTTCCAAGTTACTGCCGAACCTGTTTCTACTTGTGTCCACGATACTTTAGCATTAGTTTCGCATAAAGCGCGTTTTGTAACAAAATTATAAACGCCTCCTTTACCGTCTTTACCACCTGGAAACCAATTTTGTACAGTTGAATATTTGATTTCAGCATCCTTTAAAATAATTAATTCAACCACTGCGGCGTGCAACTGATTTTCATCGCGTTTTGGGGCAGTGCACCCTTCTAGGTAACTCACATAACTGCCTTCATCGGCAATTAAAAGGGTACGTTCAAACTGTCCTGTGCCACTTTCATTAATTCTAAAATACGTCGAGAGTTCCATCGGGCATTTTACTCCTTTTGGGATATAACAAAAAGAGCCATCAGAAAACACGGCTGAGTTTAAAGCTGCATAAAAATTATCTGACTGAGGCACAATGCTTCCAATGTATTTCCGCACCAATTCAGGATGGTTTTTAATCGCTTCAGAAATTGGACAAAAAATGATGCCACGCTCATTTAAGGTTTTTTTAAAAGTTGTTGCTACTGAAACGGAATCCATCACAATATCAACCGCCACGTTCGAAAGCCGCTTTTGTTCGTCAATTGAAATACCCAGTTTTTCAAAAGTTTTTAGCAACTCCGGGTCAACTTCATCTAAACTATTGAGCTTTGCATTTTTTTTTGGAGCAGAGAAGTAGCTAATTTCTTGAAATTTAGGTTTTTCATAATGCACGTTCGCCCAATTAGGTTCTTCCATTTTTTGCCAAGCTCTAAAAGCTTGTAAGCGCCAATCAGTCATCCATTCTGGTTCTTCTTTCTTTTTAGAAATGGCTCTAACAACCGCTTCATTTAAACCAACAGCAAATTTATCCGATTTAATATCGGTATAAAACCCATATTCGTATTCTTGTGTTTCAAGCTCCTTTTTAAGGTGTTCTTCGGTATATTTTGTTTTTGTAGTCATCATGTAAATTTCTTAAAATTAGAAAAACCTAAAGCGAAAAACTTTCGCCACAACCACAAGTACGATTGGCATTTGGGTTGTTAAATACAAACCCTTTTCCATTAAGTCCACCAAAATATTCAAGTGTGGTCCCTACTAAATATAAAAAGCTTTTTTTGTCGACCGCTATTTTAACTCCATTAGACTCAAATACTTTATCATTGTCATGTTGTTCTTTATCAAACTTTAGTTCATAGGATAAACCCGAACACCCACCGCTTTTTACGCCTACGCGGACATAATCTTTTGATGCGTCATAGCCATCTTCGGCCATCATTTCAATTACTTTTTGCCTTGCTTTTTCGCTTACTTGTATCATTCGCTATATAGATTCATTCTAAATAAGTGCAAATATAGAAACAAATTATCAGAAAATCATTTTTTTTAAACTGCAATTTGTTGCTTTTAACTTGAATTTATACAGATTAAAGGCGTTCAAAATTAGCCATTTTTTGCGAGTCAAAAGCGAAAGTATCAAGAAAATATGTAATTTCGCAAATCGTAAAAAGGGAAGTGAAAAATGAGTCAAAAATTTAAGGAATATCAAGGATTAGATTTGACTAAGGTAGCCGATGACACCTTGGTTTTTTGGGAAGGGCGCGCTATATTTAAAAAAAGTATCAGCAGTCGCGAGGGTCATAAACCTTTTGTGTTTTTTGAAGGACCTCCCTCTGCCAATGGCTTGCCGGGGATTCATCATGTTATGGCACGTGCTATTAAAGATATTTTTTGCAGATATAAAACACAGCAAGGCTTTCAAGTTAAACGCAAAGCCGGTTGGGACACTCACGGTTTGCCGATAGAACTTGGTGTTGAAAAAGAATTAGGAATTACCAAAGAAGATATCGGCACAAAAATTAGCGTTGAGGCTTATAACGAAGCTTGTAAAAAAGCCGTGATGCGTTATACCGATGTTTGGGAAGATTTGACCCAAAAAATGGGGCATTGGGTAGATATGGATGACCCTTATATTACCTACAAACCCAAATATATGGAAACCGTTTGGTGGCTTTTATCCCAACTTTACAATAAAGGTTTAATTTATAAAGGCTACACCATTCAACCTTATTCGCCAAAAGCCGGAACAGGCTTGAGTTCACACGAATTAAACCAGCCAGGTTGTTATCAAGATGTTACCGACACCACGGTGGTGGCTCAATTTAAAGTGCGCTCACAAAAACTTCCTTTTGAAAAAGATTTAGAAACCGAAACATACATTTTAGCTTGGACAACAACCCCTTGGACTTTGCCGTCAAATACCGCTTTAGCAGTGGGAAAAAAGATTGATTATGTGCTAGTTAAAACATTTAATCAATATACTTTTAAACCCGTATGTGTTATTTTAGCAAAAGCACTAGTGGGCGCTCAATTTGGAAAAAATACTTTTGAAGTTGCTAATCAAAACGAACTTGAGGTCTATAAAGCAAATGATAAAAAAATACCCTATTATATGGTAGGTGGCTGTAAAGGCAAGGATTTAATCGGAATAAAATACGAACAATTAATGCCCTTTACTTTACCATATCAGGATGCTGATCAAGCATTTAGAGTAATTTCTGGCGATTTTGTTACCACCGAAGACGGTACCGGAATTGTGCACATTGCACCAACTTTTGGCCAAGATGATGCACAAGTAGCTAAAGAGGCAGGTGTGCCTCCTATGTTAGTACGCGACGATAAAGGAAATCCGGTTCCATTGGTTGATTTGCAAGGACGTTTTACCAAACACATGGGCAAATATGCCGGTAAATATGTTAAAAATGAATACTATAACGACAATGAAATTCCGGAACGCTCATTAGATGTTGAAATTGCCATCCAACTCAAAGAAGAAAATAAAGCTTTTAATGTTGAGAAACACAAACACAGTTATCCACATTGCTGGCGTACCGATAAACCCGTTTTATATTACCCACTCGATTCTTGGTTTATAAAGGTTACCGAGAAACGCGAGCGCATGTTTGAATTAAACGAAACCATCAATTGGAAACCAAAATCAACCGGAGAAGGGCGTTTTGGCAATTGGCTCAAAAATGCCAACGATTGGAATTTATCGCGCTCCCGATATTGGGGAATTCCGTTGCCTATTTGGCGCACCAAAAACGGTGATGAAACCAAAATGATCGCTTCGGTTGCACAACTAAAAGCCGAAATGAAAAAAGCGGTTGAAGCCGGTGTTTTAGCAGCTGATATATTTCCCGATTTTGAAATTGGCAATATGAGCGATGCTAATTATGACAAAATAGATTTACACAAAAATATTGTCGATAAAATTGTATTGATTTCTGATAAAGGCGCCCCAATGTACCGCGAAACCGATTTGATTGATGTGTGGTTTGATTCGGGGTCAATGCCCTATGCCCAATGGCATTATCCCTTTGAAAATAGCGATTTAATTGACAAAAATAAATTTTTTCCAGCCGATTTTATCGCGGAGGGGGTTGACCAAACCAGAGGTTGGTTTTACACGCTTCACGCCATTGCTTCAATGGTTTTTGATTCGGTTGCCTACAAAAATGTGGTATCTAACGGACTTGTTTTAGATAAAGATGGCAAAAAAATGTCAAAACGTTTGGGCAATGCCGTTGACCCCTTTAAAACAATGAAAACGTTTGGTATTGATGCCGTGCGTTGGTATATGATTTCAAACGCCAATCCGTGGGATAATTTAAAATTTGATGAAGCCGGTATTGACGAGGTGCGCCGCAGGTTTTTCGGCACTTTATATAACACTTACTCGTTTTTTACTTTGTATGCCAATTTAGATAAATTTTGTTACGCTGAAGCGGAAATTGACTTGGCTAAACGTCCGGAAATTGACCGTTGGATTTTGTCAGAATTGCATAGTTTGATAAAAAATACGGAAGCTTTTTATGAAGATTATGAACCTACAAAAGTGGCAAGAGCTATTCAATATTTTGTAAATGAAAATCTTAGCAACTGGTATGTGCGATTGAGCCGCCGCAGGTTTTGGAAAGGCGATTACGAACTAGATAAAATTTCGGCTTACCAAACCTTACACACTTGTTTGGTTACGGTAGCAAAATTAATGGCCCCTATTGCACCATTTTACGCCGATCAATTATACCGCGACTTAATGGCTCCTGTATGTGCAAACAAATCAGAGTCCGTTCATTTATCAAATTTTCCGGTTTATGATAAAACGCTGGTTGATGCTGATTTAGAACGCAAAATGCAAAAAGCACAATCCATATCCTCTATGGTATTATCCCTGCGCAAAAAAGAAATGATCAAAGTGCGACAACCCTTGCAACGCATTATGATTCCGGTTTTAGATGCCCAAGATAAGCACGATATTGAAGCTGTTGCCAATTTGATACTTTCGGAAGTCAATGTCAAAGAACTCGAACTTTTGGATGACGCTTCAGGCATTTTAGTAAAAAAAATTAAACCAAATTTTAAACTTTTAGGACCTAAGTTTGGCGCTGATATGCGTTTTGCCGTAGCTGAGATTGGTAAATTTACCCAAAAAGAAATTGCCACAATTGAAAAACAGGGAACAATAAGCTTAAATATCAATAATAAATTAGTAGATTTAACACTTGATGAAGTAGAAATTTCGTCTCAAGATATAGAAGGCTGGTTAGTAGCTAATCAAGGTGATTTAACCGTTGCCTTAGATATCAATTTGACCGAGAAATTAAAAAATGAAGGCATTGCTCGCGAGCTGGTAAATCGCATTCAAAACCTTAGAAAAGAATCGGGGTTTGAGGTTACCGATAAAATTGAAGTCCATTTGCAAAAAGATGGATTTGTTGAAACCGCTATCGCCGAAAATGAATTATATATTAAAAATGAAACATTAACCAAAAAATTGTTATGTTTGGACTCTGTAACAGGAGGAATAGAGTTAACTTTCGACAATATAAACACAAAATTATCCATTCAAAAATCTTAAACTATGGAAGCAAATACAGTGAGGTATTCTGATAAAGATTTAGAGGAATTCAAAGCGATTATTTTAGAAAAACTACAAATGGCTACCGAAGATTTGGTGCTTATTAAAAGCGCCTACAAAAACGGCAGTGATAATGGAACCGACGATACTTCACCAACCTTTAAAGCCTTTGAAGAAGGATCGGAAACAATGTCTAAAGAAGCAAATGTACAATTGGCAATACGTCAAGAAAAATTTATTCGCGATTTAAAAAATGCCTTGATTCGCATTGAAAATAAAACCTATGGCATTTGCCGTGTTACCGGACAACTCATTAATAAAGAGCGTTTAAAATTGGTGCCACACGCCACATTAAGCATGGAAGCGAAAAACAAACAATAATAAACTTAAAAGCTTTCTTTGCGGAAAGCTTTTTTTATGATGCAAAATCGGTGGTATTTTTTATTTTTTTTAGGATTTTTACAACTCACATTTGGGCAACATCTTGTTGAGAAGTCGGTTGACGTTCGCTCAAAAAATATTGAAATTAGTTGTCGAAATATCGACCATTTGCAGTTGAGAAGCACTTCAAATAAAACGGTAAAGATTAACTTGACCGATGCCCAAGACCGCTTTACCAATATTGATGTTTATTATGAAAACGATAAGCTCATCATCAAACAAAAAGAATCACAACCACAAGAAACCATCAATAAATTTTGTGTTGAACAGCCCATTTTTGCATCTTATATTATAAGCGTTCCTAATGATAGCCAGGTTTTTATCAATATTATATCGGGCAATTTAAACATTTCACATTTTAAAGGATTTATAAATGCCCAACTAGAAACTGGTAATGTTATTTTAGAAAACAATACCGGGGAAGTCAATTTAAAAATTGTAGATGGCTCAGTGAACAGTGTCATTAAAAATTCACAGTTAAATTTGACTACTAATCTGGGCGAAATAGAGAGTAAACTACCTCTTTTACCCGCATCAAAAAATAAAAAATCGCTAATCGGAATCTATAAAAATGACCAAAACAAATTAAGCATAAAAGCCATTAAGGCAAATATTGCGATAGAAGCGGCTAAAGATTAATAAAATTCCTATTTTTGCCGAGCAAATATTTAAAAATTTGAAAAGAGCCTTTACCATTATCAGCATTGTTTTATTGATTGATCAAATCACTAAAATTTATATCAAAAGTCATTTTTTTCTAGGCGAAGAAATTATTGTATTCGATTGGTTTAGAATTCATTTTCTCGAAAATAACGGTATGGCTTGGGGCGCGGAATTTGGTGGTGCAACGGGTAAATTGCTGTTGACTATTTTTAGATTGTTTGCCATTTGTGGCATAGGTTATTGGTTATTTACTTCAATTAGAGATAAGGCTTCTTGGAAGTTGGTTACGGCCATTTCATTAATTTTTGCCGGTGCTATGGGCAATATTATTGATTCTGTGTTTTACGGCATTTTTTTTAGCGATAGTTATCACACTATAGCACAGGTATTTCCAGAGCAGGGTTACAGCCGTTTATTTTATGGAAAAGTAGTTGATATGCTCTATTTTCCGATGATAAATGCCGATTTACCCCAATGGATCCCCTTTTTTGGTGGCGACCATTTTACCTTTTTCGACCCGGTTTTTAATGTTGCTGATTCGTCAATAAGCATTGGCGTTACACTTTTAATTTTTTTTGGAAAAAAGGCTTTTGCTAAAACAGAAGCAACCGAAGTTTTAGAGGCTTAAGTATTATTCTTTTTATTTTTTTGACAGTCATTTAAATTGTTATTCGTATGTTTGCGAACATAAAATTTGACTTCTTATGACGCTTATTTCTAAAAAAACCTACTTTACTAAAGAACAAGAACAAACGGCGCGCTTTGCCAAAGCACTAGGACATCCCATTAGAATTGCCATTTTACAATTGTTAAAGTCACAATCATGTTGCTACCATGGTGATATGGCCGAAGAACTTCCCATTGCAAAATCAACCCTTTCTCAACATTTAAATGAACTTAAAGACGCCGGCCTTATTCAAGGTGATGTTACACCTCCATCAACTAAATATTGCGTCAATAAAACCAATTGGGAATTGGCTAAAAAACTTTTAAACAACGTTTTAAAATAATTTTTTAAAATTAATATTCGTAGTTTTACGAATTACGAATACGTATTCGTATATTTGCGAACTAATTTAAAATGAAAACTAAAAATGAAAGAAATTAAAGTATTAGGATCCGGTTGCCCAAAGTGCAAAGCTACTTATGTTAATGTGTTGGAAGCGTTAAAACAAACAGGCATTGAAGCCCATGTCGTCAAAATTGAAGACATTGAAGAACTATTAAAATACAACGTGCTTACCACGCCTGTTTTAATGATAGATGATGTTGTAAAAGTAAAAGGGCGCGTAGCCACCATAAGTGAAATTAAGCAAATGCTCAATTAAAAATGACAAGACTTACTAAAACTAAAAAAATAGAAACTATGAAAAACCAAACATTAGTAAAAGAAATTTGTCCAACTACCACTCAAGTATGGGTAAAAAATGGTGCATTATTAGTTGATGTTCGTGAAAAAGATGAAGTGGAGGCTTTGGCATTTGATGTGCCAAATATTATCAATATTCCTTTGAGCGAATTTGAAGAACGCTTTCAAGAAATCCCTAATGACCGTGATGTAGTGATAGTTTGCAAAGGGGGTGTAAGAAGTTTACGCGCCGCCGGATTTTTAATCAATCACGGTTACGATTCAAACAAATTGGTAAATATGCAACACGGCATTGCGCGTTGGGTGCAGAAAGGGTTTCCAACCAATGGAAACACATCTGTAGTTACAGGTAGTGATTCTTGTTGTTCTACTTCTGGTTGCTGCTAAATCAATTTGGAAATAAGGTAATTGACAAATTATCAAATTAATTAATTGACATGTTCGATTGGATACAACATTTAGCAAATTGGCTCATTTATTCGGTTCTTGCAATTGATGCCACAACCCATTTGGGCACTGCACTTAATTTCTTTGTTTATGATACCCTAAAGATTTTAATTTTACTTTTCGTTATTGTTTTTTTGATGGGAATTGTCAACACCTACTTTCCTATTGAAAAATTAAAGAATTACCTTAACCGCAATAAACTTTATGGCTTAGAATACTTTTTCGCCTCCCTATTTGGCGCAATTACCCCATTTTGTTCGTGTTCATCGGTTCCTTTATTTATTGGGTTTGTGCAAGGTGGCATCCCTTTGGGCGTAACTTTTGCGTTTTTAATCACTTCTCCTTTGGTAAATGAAGTTGCCATCGCCATGTTTTTGGGGATGTTCGGGCTAAAAGCCACCTTGATTTATGTAAGCTTAGGCATTTTATTGGGTACTATTGGCGGCTGGTTGTTAGGAAAATTCAACTTAGAACCGCTTTTATCTGATTGGGTGAAGCAAATTATGGCCAAAGCTCAGGCCTCCTCTAATAAATATGAAGAAGAAAAAAGAACCTTTAAACAACGACTTCCAGAAATCACCAGAAGTGCTTGGGATATTGTAAAAGGCGTGTTGATTTATGTCATTATCGGTATTGCCATTGGCGCAGCAATGCACGGCTATGTTCCCGAAAATTTCTTTGCAAAATATTTGGGCAGTGGCGCTTGGTGGACTGTTCCATTAGCCGTTATTGTGGCCGTTCCTATGTATGCAAATGCCGCAGGTATTGTGCCAGTGATTCAAGTACTTGTGGCAAAAGGCGTTCCAATTGGAACCGCCATAGCCTTTATGATGGCAACGGTGGGACTTTCATTTCCCGAAGCCACGCTATTGAAAAAAGTGATGACTTGGAAGTTAATTGCTATTTTCTTTTCTGTTATAACGGTGTTTATAATCCTTTCGGGATATTTGTTTAATATTTTATTATAAAAAATAAAAGCACTATCTCAAGTACAGTTTATTTCGTATTTTCAAAATTAAGCATTACAAATAAGTCTATTTAATTACATTTGTTAGGTGTTCGAAACAGATTTAAAAATTCAACTTCAAACCTTGCCCACATCGCCGGGCATTTATCAATATTTTGATAAGGAAGACCAACTTTTATACATCGGCAAAGCCAAAAATTTAAAAAAGCGGGTATTGTCTTATTTTACCAAAACACACGACAATGCCAAAACGCGTATTTTAGTTAAAAAGATTGCCCATATCAAGCACATTGTAGTAGAAACCGAAACCGATGCCCTTATTTTAGAAAATAATCTGATAAAAAAATACCAGCCAAAATATAATATTATGCTCAAGGATGACAAAACCTACCCTTGGTTGTGTATTAAAAATGAGGCTTTTCCAAGAGTTTTTTTAACGCGTCGCATCATTAAAGATGGCTCTGAGTATTTTGGACCCTACACTTCGGTTAAAACAGTAATTGTTTTATTGGGTTTAATTAAGGAGCTTTTTATGTTGCGCACCTGCAATTTTGATTTAAGTCCAATTAATATTGCTAAAAAAAAGTACAGTGTTTGCCTTGATTATCATATCGGTAACTGCAAAGGACCTTGCGAAGGATTGCAATTAGCGGCTGATTATAACGATGATATCAATGCCATAAGAAACATTTTAAAAGGACATTTTAAAGCTTCTTTAAAAAAATTTGAAGACTTAATGCAACATTATGCCGCTGACTTAAAGTTTGAAGAAGCCCAAAAAATAAAGGAGAAAATTGAAATTCTAGCAAATTATCAAGCAAAATCAACGGTAGTTCACCCCTCAATTACTAATGTTGATGTGTTTTCAATCTTATCGGATGATGAATTTGCCTATGTCAATTTTTTAAAAATCAACAATGGGGCAATTATCCAATCACACACTGCCGAAATAAAAAAGAAATTAAACGAAACAGATAAAGAATTGCTTACCCTGAGCATTATTGAAATACGCCAACGCTTTCAAAGCCAGTCAACCGAAATTTATGTTCCCATAAAAGTAAATGTTGGCGAAGCCATTAAAGTTACCATTCCGCTTCAAGGCGACAAAAAGCGGATTGTTGAATTGTCGCTTCGCAATGCGCGCTATTATAGGCAGGAACGCTTTAAGCAAATAAAAATTATAGATCCTGAGCGCCATACAAAGCGCATTTTAGGGCAAATGAAAGCCGATTTACATTTGCAAGTTGAGCCACAACATATTGAATGTTTTGACAATTCTAATATTCAAGGGACTAATCCCGTTGCCGCATGTGTTGTTTTTAAAAATGCCAAGCCAAGCAAAAAAGATTACCGCCATTTTAACATCAAAACGGTTGAAGGCCCTGATGATTTTGCCTCAATGGAAGAAGTGGTTTACCGACGTTATAAACGCCTGTTAGACGAAGGAGCCTCTCTGCCACAACTCATTGTTATTGATGGGGGTAAGGGACAATTATCATCGGCTTTAAAGAGTTTGGAAGCCCTAAATTTAAGGGGAAAAATTGCCATTATTGGCATTGCAAAACGCTTGGAGGAGTTGTATTATCCTGACGATAGTGTGCCACTTTATTTAGACAAGCGCTCCGAAACTTTAAAAATTATTCAGCAGTTACGTGACGAAGCACATCGGTTTGGCATAACACACCATCGCGATAAACGCAGCAAACAAGCGCTAAATAGCGATTTAACACAGATTTTTGGTGTTGGAGAAAAATCAGCCGAAGTCTTATTAAAGCATTACAAATCGCTTAAGCGCATTAAAGAAGCTGATTTAGAAGATTTAATGCGTGTTGCCGGCAATGTTTTAGGAAAAAAAGTGTACGAATTTTACAAAAAAAACAACTAACTTTAGCCTAATCATAAAAACTATGAAAAAACTTGTCCTACTCATATTTTTGGGTACATTTTTTATCGGATTCACTCAAGATATCCTACCAAAAACAGACTTAAAAGTCGGATTGGTATTAAGTGGTGGAGGCGCTAAAGGTTTTGCACACATTGGCGTGATAAAAGTTTTAGAAGAGGCAGGCATTCGGGTAGATTATATTGGTGGAACCAGTATGGGTGCTATTGTTGGCGCTTTATATGCGTCGGGATATAACGCACATCAGTTAGATTCAATTATCCGTCAAACTGATTTTGCTTCGATTTTACAAGATAAATTGCCACGTGATTCTAAATCGTTTTATCAAAAAGAAAATGATGAAAAGTATATCATTACCCTTCCTGTAAAAGGGAAAAGTATTGGATTGCCTTCAGCGATTTCGAAGGGGCAAAATGTGTTTAATTTGTTTTCAAGATTAACCGAACATGTTCATGATATTCAGGATTTTAACAATTTACCCATTCCGTTTTTATGCATTGCAACCGATTTAGAAACGGGTAAGCAGGTAATTTTAGACCACGGTTATTTGCCGGAAGCCATTAGAGCGAGCGGTTCGCTTCCTACACTTTTAGAACCCGTTATTATAGATGGTAGGTATTTATCAGATGGTGGCATTTCAAATAATTTTCCCGTACAAGAAGTGATCAATATGGGAGCCGATGTTGTTATTGGGGTTGATGTTCAAGATAAATTAAAATTGCGTGACAACTTAAGCTCTGCTACAGCTATCGTGATGCAAATTATTAACTTTAACATGTATTCAGAAGATGCCGACAAAAAAAAGCTTGTAGATATTTATATTCATCCAAATGTAAGTGGCATTAGTGTGGTTTCATTTGACAAAACGGACCAAATTATAAAATCGGGCGAAGATGAAGCGCGCAAAGAACTTCCCTACCTCATCTCAATAGCCAAACAGCAAAGTGATAAATTAAAACTGGTTAAGGGCGTTACTATTTATCCAAAAAATAGAAAAATTAAGATTAGCGAAATTGAAATTAACGGACTTAAAAATTATAGTAAAGAATATCTAATTAACAAGTTAGATATAAAAATTAATGACTCTATAACTTTTCAAAGTTTTAAAAGTGGCGTTGAACGCTTGAGTGCTACTGATAATTTCAAATCAATAAATTATAAGTTCTTGCCCAAAGATGATGGAAATATAATTATAATAGATGTTGAAGAAAGCAATTTAAAATCTACATTTTCAATCAGCAGCCATTATGATAATTTATTTAAAACCGGCGTACTGTTAAATTACCAAACCAAGGGATTAATCATTAAAAATGACATCCTTTCTACCGATTTGGTTTTGGGTGATAATGTAAGGTATCAGGTAAATTATTATGTTGATAATGGTTTTCATTGGAATTTTGGTTTTAGAACGCGTTATGTTAAATTTATTGATGACATTACCATTACTGGAGGGGCTTTTCAAAATGATAATGTGGTTGCTGATTCTGAAAAATTATCGCTAAATTACAATGATTTTACCACCCAATTTTACGCACAAACCACTTATAAGCAACGATTTATAACGGGCTTAGGTTTAGAGCATAAATATTTAAAGGTCTTTAATAATTCAACCATTAGTGGTCAAACAAATAAGATATTTTATGAAAATGCCAACTATTATAATGCCTATTTTTATTTAAAACTCGATACTTATGACGCTAAATATTATCCAAAAAATGGCGTCGGATTTTCGACAACTTATCGCGCTTATTTGGCGTCATCGGCAAAACCATTTGCTGCTTTTACCCAGCTAGAAGGCTCCTTGAGTTTTGCTAAATCGTTTTATAAAAAATACACCTTTCAATTTATTACAGAGGCAGGCACAACCATTGGTGTGAATAACGATGTGGGTTTAAACTTTCATTTAGGCGGAGGCGCTCAAAACGCCGTCAATACCTTTAGGCCTTTTTATGGCTATGATGTAGCCGATTTAAACGAAAATGGATTTTTAAAATCTACATTTATTGTTAGAAGAGAATTTTTTAAAGCAAATTACTTGTCATTAATTGCCAATTATTCACGTGTTGCTCACGATTTGTTTAATAAAGGAAACCTTTTTGAAAACACAAAAACGGGTTATGCTATAAGTTATGGCATTAATTCTTTTTTAGGACCAATTGAATTAATTTATACGTGGTCGCCCGATACCACTCAAAAATTTTGGTATTTAAATTTTGGTTTTTGGTTTTAAAACTAAATGATAATTTTAGATGACCTTATAAAAAATTCCCTTTACTAAAAATTTGAGTCTAGCAAAGGGAATTGAATTAAACTAATCAATAAATTGAGTCTTACTTTTATGCCAATTGTTTATTTTGTTTATGGTTAAAGATTCTAATTTTCAAGTTGATTAATAAATAAAACATCACCGGTACAACAATTAAAGTTAGGAACGTTGCAAAGGTCAATCCAAAAATAACGGTCCAAGCTAAAGGACCCCAAAACATCACGTTTTCACCTCCCATATAAATGTTAGGATTGAATTCGGTATAAAGTCCGATAAAATCAATGTTAATGCCCATTGCCAAAGGCACTAAACCCAAAACGGTGGTTATAGCGGTAAGCAAAACCGGGCGCAACCTTGTTTTACCTCCTTCTACAACGCTTTCTAAAATCAGATTTAGAGGTATTTGTCCTTCTGGCAATTGGTATTCTTCACGTTTTCTTTCAATAATTAAATTGGTATAATCAATCAACACAATGGCGTTATTCACAACAATTCCTGCTAAAGAGATAATTCCGAGCATCGACATAATAATGATAAAGTCCATTCTAAAAATTACTAAACCTAAAAACACACCAATCAAGCTTAGAAGTACTGACATCGATATGATAAACGGCGTAGAGGTTGAGTTAAATTGTCCGACAAGGATTAAAAAAATTGCCATAACCGCAATGAATAAGGCTTTTAGCAAAAAGGCTAAGTTTTCGGCTTGTTTTTCTTGCTCGCCGGTAAATTTATATTTTGTGCCGGCTGGCATTTTATAATTTTCTAATGATTTACCCATTTTGCCAACAATGTCATTGCCGTTATAACCATCAATAACATTAGAATAGATGGTAACCACACGTTTTAAATCGCTGCGTTTTACCATATCAAAGGTGGTGGTGTAATTTATAGAAGCTACTGATGATATAGGTATTTGCTTAATAATTCCGCCATCGGCTTGGTCTCTAAAGGTAATTTTTTGATTGAGCAAAGCTTCTTGGTCGTAGCGGTATTTATCCATTAATCGGATATTAATAGGATAATCATCTTCACCGTCTTTAAAAGTAGCGATTTCTTTACCATAGAGGGCTGTTCGCAGCGCATCGGCAATTTGACCGGTTGAAATATTTAATCGTCGTGCTTTTTCCCGATTAATAATTACGGGGGCTTCAGGTTTTCCCTGATCAATATCTATTTTTAGACCTTCAATTCCGGCAATATTTTCATTATTGATAAAATCTTTAATATTGTTGGCAACCTCCATTAACTGGGTGTAATCATCACCCGAAATTTCTAAGTTTATAGGGGCTCCTGTTGGAGGGCCTTCAATATTTTTAGCAACTACAATTTTAACACCGGCATAGCCTTTAAAAAGTTCTCTAACTTCGTTCATAATTTTTTGAGAGCTTATAATTTCATCGGTTTTTGGATTTTTGCGTTTTTGAAAATCGGTAAAGTCTATGGTGATTTTCGATTTGTTTGGTGTTTTGCCACCTTGTTGTCCTCTACTTGCATCGCCAGTACCTTCACCAACTTGTTCTATGACCGAAGTTACCATAAAACTTTTGCCATCAACTTTATACTGGGTAAGGTAATCTACCACCTTTTTTTCGAGCTGTTTGGTAAAGGTATTTGTCTCTTCAATATCTACCCCAATGGGAAATTCGGTATAAACATAAACCTGTTTTGGTTGATTATTTGGAAAAAAGTCAACTTTTGGAGGAAAAATTCCAAAAAGGAAAAGGGATAAAAATAGCATCAATACGGTTCCTCCAAAAAAGTATATAGGGTTTCTACCAATCAAGGCAAAACTTAAAAGACGCTCGTAAGTATTTTCTAATTTAGGCAAAAACACATCCTTAAACCAACTGGTAGCGGGAACCAATAATTTAGTGTTTAAAAAGCCAAGCACGCCAAAAGTTATTGAAAGATTGCCAAGAGCAACCAACATTTTAGAATGTGTACCAATCCCTGCAAAAACAATAAGGGTTCCAATAATTATAAATAATAAAGCAAATCGCATTCGCTTTTTAAGCGACACTTCTTTTTCTTCAAGTTTCATATAAACTGCGGCGAGCGTAGGGTTTACAACAAGCGCCACAAACAACGACGAACTCAACACAATAATTAAAGTAATGGGAAGGTATTTCATAAATTCACCAATAATTCCTGGCCAAAAAGCCAAGGGCACAAAGGCGGCAACGGTAGTTGCGGTTGATGAAATAATGGGCATGGCAACTTCGCCAACGCCATATCTGGCCGCATCAAATGCCGAATAAGCTTTTTCATCCATTAAACGATAAATATTTTCAATTACAACAATGCCATTATCTACCAACATTCCGAGCGCCAAAATAAGTGAAAACAACACCATGGTATTAAGCGTAACTCCCATAGCGCTCAATAGGATAAACGATAAAAACATGGAAAGCGGAATGGCAATTCCCACAAATAAGGCGTTGCGTAAACCCAAGAAAAACATGAGCACGCCAACCACTAGTATCATCCCTAAAATGATGCTATTTTCTAAGTCTGATACTTGTGTTATTGTTTTATCAGACATATCATTTGTTTTAGAAATGACGAGGTTAGAAGGAAAAACAGTCGCCTTAGCATTAGCAATGATGTCGTCTATTTTTTTGGAAGCGTTAATTAGGTTTTCGCCACCACGTTTTTTTACGTCGAGCATCACAACTGCTTTGCCATATTGGCGTGCGTAGCTTTCTTTTTCTTGTTCTTTATAGGCAACCGTGGCGATATCTCTTAAATAAACCACTTTTTGTTTTTCTCTTTTTACAATGATATTTGAAATTTCTTCGGCATTTTTAAATTCGCCTTCAACGCGTACATTACGCCTTAAGCCGCCTTGTTTAATTTCACCACCCGAAACCGTTACGTTTTCGTTTTGAATGGCTTGAGCGATGTCGGAAAAGCTGAGTTCGAGCAATTCCATTTTATAAAGGTCAAGGCTGATTTCCATCTCTTTATCTTGAACCCCTCGAATATTAACTTCCGAAATTTCGTTTAGGGCTTCAATTTCATCTTGAAGATATTCGCCGTACTTTTTTAGTTGGTCCATAGAAAAATCTCCCGAAAGGTTAATGTTCATAATGGGCATCATTTCGGCAAAATTCAGCTTAAACACATTGGGGTCGGCTGGCAAATCTTTAGGAAAGTTTTTATCGGCTTTAGCTTCATCAACTTTATCTTTTACTTTGCGTAAAGCCTCGTCGGGCGTTACGCTAAAATCAAATTTCACATCAATTGTTGAATAGCCTTCAAGCGAATTTGAGATGATTTCATCGACTTCTGAAATGCCATTAATTTTTTTCTCAATGGGGCGCGTGAGCAGTTTTTCAATATCGAGCGCTGAGTTTCCGGGATAAGGTGTAGTAATGTAAACTTCTGGAGCAGAAACTTCGGGAAAGGCCTCTCTTGGCATCCCTAAATAAGATGAAATTCCCGCCAAAAGAATGATGAAAATTAAAACATAAACCGTCATCTTGTTTCTAATAGCCCAAGTTGAAAGTTTAAATTCAATTAATTTATGCTTATTATTTTCCATGAGTTGTTTTAAATTTTAAAATTATTGATTTAAAACGCTAACAATTTGTCCGTCTTTAATGCCTCTAGCGCCTTTTTCTATAACCGATGCGTTTAGGGTAAGTCCACTTTGAATGTAGGTGTAATCATTATAACTTAGACCTTTAACAACAAGCGTTTTAACAACTTTATAAGCCTTGTTTTCTTGTTGTAAAGTATAAACAAAATTGTTGCCTTTTTGGTCTTCTTGCACAATTGATGAAGGCAAAGTAATGGCGCTGTTAACTGTAAAATCGTTAATTTTTATGGTGGCTATTAAATTGGGTTTTAAACTTTGGTCTTGATTATTGATAAAGATTTTAACTTTAAAACTTCGGTTATTTGGGTCAATAAAATCGGCTACTTGGGCTATTTTTGTTTCAAAGGTTTTATCTAAACTTTCGAAATAAACCTTGGCTTCATCTCCTTTTTTAATTTTGCCGATATAATTTTCTGACACATCGGCTTCAACATAAACGTCATCTAAGTTTACCAATCTAATGACAGGCGAAACAGGGCTAACCAATTCACCAACATTTGGAATAATGGCATCAATCGAACCACTAAAAGGAGCGGTAATGGTTGATTTGCTGAGTTGTGTTTTTAAAGTCGCTAATTTATTGTCAAGGCTTTCTTTATTTGCTTTGGCTTGAAGGTATTGCATTTCGCTACCAATTTTTTGTTCCCACAAGCGCGCTTGTCGATTAAAAGTAGTTACCGCTAGGGCTAATTGGGTTTTAACTTCTGCAATATTGTCTTTAATTAAGGTATCATCTAATTTAATCAAAGCATCTCCCTTGTTTACGTGCTGGCTTTCTTTAACCAAAACTGCTTTAATGGTACCGCTAACTTCGGGTTTTATAATACTGTTTTTATCTGTGCCAACAAAACCTTGAATGGCGATAAAATGTTTAAATATTGTGGGTTTTAAGCTTATAGTTGTTACTAATTGCAAACTTTGTGTGGTATCTAATTTTGCGATAGATTTATCTAGTAGAATCAATTGTTTATTTAAACTGTCAATTTGCTTTGCGATGATTTTTTTTTGAGCTATCATGTCATTTAAATTCGATTGTGGCTTGTTTTGGCAAGCTATCACCACAAAGAAACTTATAATTATTAGGGCGAATTTTTTCATTTTTATTTAAGATTTAAAGCGTTTTCTAATTTTATTTTTGCATTGATAATGCTGAGAATGGATTGTAAATAGTCTTGCTGTTTTTGATAGAGTTGATTTTGAGCCACTGTCAATTCAAAACTTGAACCCACGCCTTCAAAAAACTTTAAGTTTTCTTTGTGTTCGATGCGTTCGGATAGGTTTAAGTTTTCTTTGGCTGTAACATACTGGTCTAATGAAAATTGATAATCACTTTTTGCGCTGGCTACTTGCAATTTGAGTTCTTCGGATGTTTGTTGTAAATCTATTTTTGATTGTTCTAAGGCAATTTTGGCTTGTTGTGTTCTTGAGCTTCGCCTAAAACTACTAAAAATAGGCACATTGATGTTGACGCCTAAAAGCGAGGAACCTAACCAAGTTTGATCTTTAGTTAAAAAAGTAAAACTATCACTATTGGCAAATTTTGAATAATTTACAAAGGTTGAAATGCTTGGCAACGCCTTACTCATTTCAAATTTCATTAAAAGCTCATTCGATTTTTTAGTGTTGTCAACAATTTTATAATCAATGTGATTAGCTAAATCAAAATTTTGATTCATTAAATTGAGGTCGCTATTTTTTATGGCTAGATTTTCGAGCTTATCGGTTAAAATTACAGGCGCATCGATATCAATTCCCAAGGTGATGTTTAACATTTTATATGAAATAGCACTGAGTCGTTTGGTTTTATTTAACTGATTTTTAATGGTTGATAAGGTAATTTGCAACTGTTCGGCATCTTGCTCTTCGGCCAAGCCATTTTTAACAATTGCTTTGGTGTCGTTTAAATTTTTTTCGAGAAGCCCTAAATTTTGTTCCAATATTTTTACACTTTCTTCGGCTAAAAGTGTGTTGCCATAAGCATTGATAACCGCTTCTTTTATGCTGCGTTCGGTCTTTTGTTCGGCCAATTCCGAAATTTGTAAATAAACCTTGGCCGATTGCAAACCAATTAAATACGAGCCATCAAACAGTAATTGATTCATCGTTATGGTGGTGTGTAGGTTTTGTTTGGTGCCAAAAGTGACTTCGTTAAAAGTTCCCGGCGTACCTCCAAAAATTTCGGCTGGTAAAAGTGTAACCACTTGTTTTAAAAAGTTTTGATAATCGACAGTAGCGCTAACTTGGGGCAATCCAATGGTGGTAGTTTCCCATTTTTTCTTTTTGGCAGCATCAATAGCTAACTTTGCGTTTTTTATAGTATAACTGTGCGATAGTGCGTAAGTAACCGCTTCATCTAAACTAAATTGTAAGGGTTTTTCTTGTGGAAAAGCTTGCCAAAAATAAGTTAAAGCGCCTATAACGAGAATTATTTTTTTCATTTTGCTAAAATTGTATTTAATGTTTGAATTCCTTTTTCGGTTGCAATGGCCCTAATGTGATATTCAAGATAAGCTTGCATCACATCGTTTAGAGAGTCATTTATAAATAATTCGTCTTGTTTAATGCCGGTAATACACAAATAATAAAATTTAGAAATCATATCAATATTAAGGTCTGCTCTAAAAAATCCATCAGCAATGCCTCGCACAATGCTATCTTTAAAACAGGTGTTTATAATTTCTTTTTTCTTGATATCGAGAATGGCGTAGATTTTTGGATAATATTTTTTTAATTGGTATTCGGGAGAGGTTTTTTCACCTTTTAAATAATGTGAGATGACTTCTTTTATTTTAAAGGTTTCTTCAATTGGATTTACTTTTTCGGCTTCAATTTGGGTGATAATTTTACTAATCTGTTCAAAAATGAATAAAGAAGTAGCTTCAACTAATTCGGTTTTGTTTTCAAAATGGGTATAAATGGTTTTTTTAGAAATTGCCATTTTTTCGGCAATATCATCCATCGTAACACTCTTAAATCCTAAATTTAGGAAGAGTGAAGTGGCCGTTTCTATAATTTTTGTCTTCATATTAGGGGCAAAGATATTACAATGGAAACTTTAAAAACAAAAATAGTTTCTAAAGTTTACAATTATTTAACAAATGAAGGGTTTATGCGATTAAATACTATAAATTAACTTCAATATTTGGCGGTATTAAGTGGTGCTATGTCAATAAACTTAAATCAATAAAGGGTGTTTCTTCAAAATTTAGCATCGCATTAATAGGTTTAGCACGGTTAAAAAGCCCTAAATCGGCTATGGTTATTTTGCGCTCCTTAATTGACCTTTGTGCTAATAAATAGGAACGCATACATCCTTTTAACAAGGGGTTTGCAGGTGTAAATGCTTCATTATTTGACGTAAAAAATACAATATTTGCATAGGATAAATCAGTTACCTCCTTATTTTTTACAATCAGTACGTCATCCGCTTTAGCGTTATTTTTTAACTGATTTAACAGCGAACGATCATGGTATTTATAGGCGTATTCAATGGTATTGCAAGTTACCAATTGTAGTGATTTGATTAGTTTAGGCGCATAAGCTGTTATTGTAATTTTTTGGATATTAGCCTTATAAATCACACTACATTTATAAATACCATTATCAGCCACCAAGTTTAGGTCAATAAAATCAGTCAAATTTAAAGGCATTTTAGCGCCAAATAATGCTTTTCGCGCTTGGTTAAAGCGAAAATTGTGACCATCGATGTTTTGAAGGGTTTTATTTTCAATTTTTAGGGTTTCAATTAAAAGGCACATATACTTTATTGATAAGTTCTTGATATTCTGTTTCGGCCTTACTTAAATGTGTTATTCCGCCGCCACTTTTATAAACCAACTGGTTTTTTTGATTTTCGATGAATCGGATGAGCACCGCACTATCCAAATTTTTTCCGTCAAAAACACCCATAATGCCTGTGTAGTAGCCACGTTTATAGTGTTCTACGCGATTGATAATATTGAGCGTTTCGCGCTTAGGCGCGCCACAAATTGAACCTGCCGGTAATAATTTGGCAATGATGCTTCCAATGTTTATAGCATAATTTTTGGGTAAAATTCCCGAAACTTTAGAGCTAACTTGCAATAAGGTTTTGTGATTGGTTTTTAAGCTTTCAACATATCTGAAATTCTCAACACGTACATTCTTGGCAACCATGTTTAAATCGTTTCGTATTAAGTCGACTATCGTAACGTGTTCGGCCAATTCTTTTATATCTTTTAATATTAGCGCCTTGGCATTTTTAATTGACGCATCTATTGTGCCTTTCATAGGATGAGAAATAATTATTCCATTTTCAATTTTTATAAATGATTCGGGCGAAAAGCACACAAATTTATTTTTATAAAGCAGCTTATAGGGCGATTCGCTTCGCAAAAATATTTCTTCAAATCCCAAGTTTGTTTCGATTGGGGTTTTAAAAGTGAGGTTTAACAAATAGGTGTTGCCCTTTAAAAGTTGCTGTTTTACCTTTAAAAAAGCTTTGTTGTAGGTGCTGAATGTAATTGGTTTGGCCCTAAAAAAGCCATCATTTGTTTTAAAATTAGATTGGGGTGCATTTTTAAACAAACCGGTTTTTAAATAAATATCAGATGGCAATGCGCTTAGCGGATAAACTACAGGCTTTTTTTGTTCATAATCTATCATAAAAAAGAAGGGAATACCGGCTCTACCTAAAGCATTCATTTTATCAATATAATCAATCATACAAAAAAACCAACTTTAATAATTTTGCAAACTTAGCTGAATTTTGAAGGGCTTTTATTTGTTATGGACGTTTTATTTTCAACAAAAGCAATTTTTTTGAAGCTGATTTAGGGTATTTATAAATCAGGTTGTTATATAAGTAAAGAAAAAACAAATACAATGAAAAAAATATTTATGCTCCTGTTTTTAGCAAACACCCTCATGAGTTTTGGGCAAGATTCAAAATTGAAATTAGGCCCTAAAGGCGTTAATCCCACAAATTTTATCTTAACCAATATAACAACCGAAAACACCTATAAAAGAACCTTAGAATGGCTTCATTTAAACCATAAAAATCTCGATAAGATTATGGAGCAAAATACTAAAAGTAATGCTATTATCATTAGAGGAGCTGTTGAACACCATGTTTGGACTCCTTTACGTGGTGGCAAAATTGATAATTATGACATTGAATATACCCTAATTATTGAGTTTAATCAGCAGGGTTATCGCTTGAATTACCAACTTGGAAACTTTGAAAAAGACGGGGTAAAACTCTCTACAAGTTCAAAAGATTTATTTTATGGATTAAAAGATCATGTACGCGAAAATTTTAAAGAAGCTGTTACGGGTATTGAAAACAAACTCAACACCAATAATGAATCGCTCTACCAATTTATTTTGAGCTATGATAACCGAAACTACACAACTTCAATAAAATAGCTTAAAATTAGTATTCTTGGTTTTGATAACTTTTTAAAAAATCGTCTAAGTTTAACAGCCTTTTTGCGCCTGATACAATGGTGCTTTTGCCATCAATATTTTGATAAACTATACAAAAACCCGCATCCGCTTTTTCTACTTTTGATGTGCCGGCATAAACCCCATTTTCATCAATAGGTGGTGGTACTTTTGTGCCATTTTGATTAATCCAAAATATATCATCGTTTAAAGTAACCTGAAGTTTTTCGTTGTAAAAAGAACCAATATAATTATAATCCTTAAATAATAGTTTGCTGCCATCAAGTGCACATATATAGCCAAAAAGGGTATAATCGGTGTTGAAAAGCGGACAGATGCCGCCACCTATTTGTCCGCCAAAGCGGTACCAAATTTTGTCAATTTTAACATCGCCATCTTTATTAGAATTATCGATAAATTTATTCTTTTCTAGGCTTTTAAATAGATCTTTTTGTTCTCCATCTGCAATAAATTTTCTATCTACTAAATCATATACCAATACTTTTAGAGCATTATTAGGATAAGTTACCAATTTATGATTTCCCCGGGGTAGCATTACTTTTCCGTAATGTGTAGAAAGTTGATTGAATTCGGTAATTTCGGGCAACTTAAAACCCTGCTTGGTGTTAGCGTTATAACAGAATATTTTTGTGGGATTAATTTCGGTATTCATCAAAATAAAATAACCGTCAAAACTATGGGCTGCTTTATATTCATCTGCCTTAACTAGCTCAATGCCAACATCATTTACAATGCCAAAATTGCCAGCAGTTTTATATAATGCGCTGTTGTATTTATTAAAAGTATAAATGGTATCGGCTTTTATTGCCATGCTCAAGGCTTGTTGTTTCCAAAATAATTTTAAAGAATCTAGTCTTTTTAAGGCTTTTTCTTTTTGAAGCCGTTCAGTTTCTTTGAGCACGGTAAGTGCCTTTAATTTATCTAATTCATCTTTAATATTCACAAATAATTCTAGCTGTTGCTGGTAATCATCTGAACGTTTATTTTTTTCTAAGATAAAATAACGCTTTGCATAATTAAAAGCTTTTTCATATTCCTGCAGTTCATAGTAAATTAAAACTCCCAAACGCGCTGTATTTGCGTCGTTTATGGTGTCTTTTAGGGCAATAGCCTTATTAAAATTAATTAAAGCTTGGTCTATTTCGAGGTTTTTATAGTTCTTTTCAGCCTTACTTAAATAAACGCCCGAAATTTCGGAGTTGGATTGTGAAAAAAGTGTGGAGCAGGGGCTTAATACGATAAAAAATAAAATGATTAATTTTTTCATAATAAAGCTATTAAAAATTAAAATGATGCTACGAAGGTAATAAAAATAAATAATTTTATTACGCAGGTTTTTTAATATTTAATTTAAAAAGCGTGCTTTTAAATAAATGCTAGTTCATTATGACTTTTAAATCCAATGATTTTAAAATTTTACCAATTTTTTGGCATAAACCTTAGCATCAGTGGTTTCTATTTGAAGTAGATAAACCGATGGCGCTAAATAGCTTATATCAAACGGCTCATTTTTAGAAAAATTGCCCTTAAATTGTTTTACCAATCTTCCCGATAGGTCGTAAATTTTAATTAATTGTGAGGCTTGGTTTAAGCTAAAAATAGTGTTTACCGGATTTGGATAAATTTTTAAGGCCTCATTTAAGGCGCTTCCTACTTTTTCTATCGCTAACGGACTGTTTAATTGAACGCTTGAATACATCCGATATTCGCCTGCTTGTAAACTAAGCGCTGTCATTACATTGGTTACATTGAGGGTGTTTCCTGTATAATATTCATACCAAGTTCCAGTTTTTGTAAAATTGGGTACAATATTTTGTGTGGTAAGGTTAAAATTGCCTAAAAGCACCACATCCATTGAGGCGTCGCGCAACACAATATTTTTATTTAAGGTCGAAACATTTAAGGTAAAATTGGAAGTGTTAAATACAGGCTGTTGTTGCTTAAAAGCCGTTAAAGTGCGCCAAACATCATAAACATTTTTGCGGTTGGCATCATTTAAATAATCCCAGTGAATGGGTTTTCGGCCTAACCTTCCATTTTGATTGATACTGATGTCGTAACCCAATTCGCCAAATTGCCAAATCATTTTTGGCCCAGGAATGGTAAAAAAGAAATTGGCTACCAATTCTTCGCGTTTTAAAGCAGTGGCAAGTGTTTTTATGTTATAAGCGCCACTGCTGCTACCAAAATTTAAGTTTTTATACATCAAGCGTTCTTCGTCGTGACTTTCCATATAACCCACCACGTGTGGATTATTCCATCCTCTGTTTTGATAAGACAACCAAGAAACATCAGTGCTGCTTGAAAAACCCATCGTGTTTTGAGCGTAATTATTGTTCATATTGCCCCAAAGCATGGTCCCAAAATTGGCCAATTCTTTTTCTTCAAGATTTTCGGCAAAATGCTCTAAAATAACATAAGTATTGGGATTAATACTCCACAAAAACGTTGCATAATCTTTTAATGTTGTAATCCTACTAAAGTCAAAATTAGCCATCATTGCAGAATTTCCAAGGGTATTGGTTTGCGTAAAGCCTTTTGATAAATCGAATCTAAATCCGTCAACATGAAACTCTTGCAACCAATATTGAAGGGTTTCTTTAACGTAAGTTTTGGTGTAAGCACTTTCGTGATTCATATCGTTACCAACATTAAAATCATGCTTGGCAATTGGGTTTAGATAAGGATTAGTAGCACTTGGGCGGTTGTTTGCGCCATCCCACCATAATTGGGCTAAAGGACTTGAACCCATTGTGTGATTATAAACCACATCCATAATAACGGCGATACCGCGTTTATGACATTCGTTTATAAAGGTTTTAAAGTTTGTAGCTGTGCCATAGGCCTTATCGAGTGCGCCGTGAAAAGATGGATTATAACCCCAGCTATCGTTGCCTTCAAATTCTGAAACCGGCATCAATTCAACGGCATTAACACCTAAGTTTTGGAGGTAATCTAAATGGGTTTTAGCCTTGGAAAAATCGCCGATATCATTAGTTCCAACCACATCAAAATCACGTAAAAGCAGTTCGTAAATAATTAAATTATTTTTATTTGGAGCGGTGTAAGATGCCTCCCAAGTAAAAGTAGGCTCGGTTAATTTAAAAGTAGAAACAATTCCTGTTGTCAACCCGGTTGGATAAGCTTTTAAGTTTGGAAACGTACTTAAGGGGATAAAAGAATCATTACTTGGATCTAAAATTTTGTGTCCAAACGGGTCAGCTATTGTTAAATTGTAATCAACTAGGTATTGATAGGCGTATTCGGTATTGGGGTCTAAGCCAAAAATGGTAAGCCAAAATTGATTGGTGGCTGCATCTTTTTTCATTTGATAAGCCTCGTTGAGCAACCAGTTATTAAAATCGCCAATAACTAAAGCGTCGGTTTTATTAGGAGCCGTCAGCACAATAGTGATGCTGCCATCATTATTTTTATTGATGCCGTTTTTCATCCCAGACGGAATACTGGCTATTTGTGTGGTAGATTTAACAAACACACTCACTTCATTGCTTACCGTTTCGGCGTTGAGTGTTGCTGTAGCTTTTATTAGATGACTTCCCGTAGTAGAGAACGTGTAATTTATACTTGCCGTTGTAGCCGAATTGGCTGTTGTTTGAAGCACATTATCAACATATATTTTTATAGTTGATGCCAAAGAAGCATCGGCCGAAATTGTTTGTGTGGCATTTTGTGTGATGGCATCATTATTTTGATGACTGGTAACAATTACATTTAAACCCGCAGCAAATATGGGTATAAAATAATCGGGACTTGATTGTTTAGTGCCGTCTGCCGAGCGAAAAACAATATCAATTTCGTTTACCGTTTCAGTGGTAATGCCATAATAGGTTGTTACATTGGGTGTAATGATTAATTGGTAACTATTGGTGCTTATTCTTGTAAGCGCGGGTTGGGTGGTATTGTTGCCCCAAGTTCCCTTAACCTTTTGCCATTTTGAACCGTTTAAAGTAACACCCGTGTGGGCATAAACTGTTCCACTATAATTTGCCAATTCAGTTCCAGTAGCATCAAATGTTATGGTTATGGCATCATTTGCAGTTGGAATGCTTGGCGTAGTGCTTACTTGTGCTTTTAAAAAAAAGCTAGATAACAGCAAAACAATTATTGAAAGGGTTTTTTTTAACATGGTAAAGGGTTTTAAAAATTGAAAAAAACGGGCTTTAATCAAAGCCCGTTTTTTTGTAAAACATTTAAAAAGATTATGATTGTGTTAAGATAATCGTTTTGGCATTCGTGTCTAAGGTTATGGTATAAACGCCAGGGGTGCCAATAAATCTAAAATTATTATCACCGTCTAGGGCGTCTTCAAAATTAGCATCTATGGTGTAACCGGCATTGAGATAATAAGGGAAGTTTGTTCCCGAACCCCAATCGCCATTGACATCAAAAAACCTAAAGGTATCGTTTATAAAATTAGTTGAACCGCGCCAAACGCCATCATTAACTTGAGCTAAAACAATAGGAGAATCCCAACTCCAACCCGCATCAGGAACGCCAGCTCCTACTAAATATTTTGGAGCAGGGGTCGTTAGGGTAATGGTTTTGGTATTGCTATCTAAGGTTATGGTATAAACGCCAGGGGTGCCAATAAATCTAAAATTATTATCACCGTCTAGGGCGTCTTCAAAATTAGCATCAATGGTATAACCGGCATTGAGATAATAAGGAAAGTTTGTTCCCGAACCCCAATCGCCATTGACATCAAAAAACCTAAAGGTGTCGTTTATAAAACTTGTTGTGGCGCGCCAAACACCGGCGCTTATTTGTGTAGCTACAATTGGTGAATTCCAATTCCAACCTGCATCGGGCACTCCAGCACCAACCATATATTTTGGCCCGGGAGCTGTTAGGGTAATGGTTTTATTAGTATTATCCAATGTAATGGTATATTCACCCGGCGTGCCAATAAATTTGAAATTATTATCACCATCTTGAGCGTCAATTAAATTAGCATCAATGGTATAGCCGGCATTGAGATAGAAGGGGAAGTTTGTTCCCGAACCCCAATCGCCATTGACTGCAAAAAATCTAAAGGCATCATTAGCGAATGTAGTTGTGGCTCTAAAAACACCATCTTCAACAAGGTCTAAAACTACGGGTGTATCCCAACCCCAACCTGCTGTTGGCACACCGGCACCAACTAAATACATCTTGGCTGGAGGGATAATTTCGTCAACTGTTACAATAAAGGTGTTTAAATCAATTGTGATTTTATACTTACCTGCGTTTAAACCGCTTAGGTTTTGATCACCGGTTTCAATAAGTGTTCCTGCATTATTAGGGTCTTGACCCCAATCGCCATCAAAACTCGTATTTGTTGGTAAGAATTTAAATTCAGCACCAGCAACTAAATCAACGGTGATTTCAAAAATATTAAAATCAACACGTGTCATTGGCAAGGCTTCGGCTGGTGTCCAGTTGGTAAAAGAACCTACCAAAAAGAATTGTCTAAATTCAACTCTAAAAGGAGTAATGATAACCTGAATGATTTGAGTGGTTATGCCACCTGTTGAAACTCTGATGTCAAGACTCGTCGCTTCTTCGGCATTTAAATTCATAACCTCTAACAAAAAGGTATTTAATTCTCCTACAGTCATACTAAAATTAGTAGTTGTAGTTGTTCCTAAAAGCGTTGGTGTTGCAAAATCAGTACCTGTTTTAGCTACTTCAATGGTATAGGTTGCTCCGGCACTCGCTGTTGTTGATTTCCAAGAAAGGAACAAAGCGGTATTTGTTAAATTTGCATCGTTTAAAACAATTACAGCGCCACTAGTTGTTTCAATTTTAAAACTATCTGGGGCTTGTACTATTTTGAAATTCTCATTATCAACGCAAGAGCTAATCCCTAGAGCAAAGAAAACAAAAAAGAAAATTTTATATATATTTTTCATAATATTATTTTTTTATAATTTTTAATTTGCAGTGATACTAAAGGTATAAGCTCTTGGATTACTTAAATCTAATACCACATGGTAATTGCCCGCAGAACCGCCAAAAGTTAAGTTGCCACCAAATTGTAAAAAACCATCGGCATCAACGGTTCCAAGGTCAAATTGTGCCCATTGGTTATTTCCTCTAAATTTAAAATCACCCGGAACTAAGTTAATATCAACAGATAAGGTTCTGGTAATGGGATTATAAACTAAATCGGTATCACTATCCCAACCTGTAGGCGTAGCTGCACCAATAATGCCCCAACTTACGGCCGTTGTTGAATAGGTCAATACGGCAGGATCAGTATTAGCTTTTACTAAATAGTAACCCGCATCAGCGGTGCTATTTCCTTCACCTTCGGCTACTAAAACGCCCGTAACAACACCGTCAATTCCAGAGGCATCGCCCCAATCTAAATTACCCCACTGAAAAGCACCATTTTCATTTGGTGCAACAAATTTAAACTGACCGTCTATCCAAACATAGCCTTCATAATCGGTAGCACCAAACCCGGAAGAGGCTAATAATGGTGCTGTTGGTGGATCCCAACCTTGATGATTGCCCGGAACCGCAATTTTTGGCAATGCTGTTGTAAAGGGTGTTATAAGCACGGTTATGATGTCAGATAGTTGAGGAGTACTTTCCGTAGTTCCAACGGTAGAAATAATTCTGATATCTAAACTGCCTTGAACAAAAGGATCTAAACCTGCACTGGTTACGGCTCCATTTAGTTCGCCTACTGTCCAGCTAAGACTTGTATTTGAGGTAGAGCCTGCCACAAAAGGTGTGGCAAAGTTTGTTCCTGATTTAGCGAATTCAACTTTGTAATTAATGGCCGTTGGAACGCCATAATCGGCAGGACTCCAAGTAACTGTAAGTGCTGGATTGGTCTGTTTTTCTAACGGATTCAATACAGCACTAAATCCGGATGTAGGGGCTGTTATTTGACCACTTCCACTTGCTGAAATGGTTAATTGTTTTGTGTCTTCGTTATTACACGATGAAAAAGTAATTGCGAATAATGACAAAAACAATAATTTAAATAAGTTCTTCATTTTAAATATATTTTAGTATTAATAGCCAGGATTTTGAGTTAAATTATGATTAGCTGCCATACTGTTTACTGGTAGTGGATAAATATTTAAATGGTTGGGTAAAGCGATGCCATTTTGACTTCCGCCTTTCCAAGCCCAATTGTAATTGCCCCCTGTAAATAAACCAAATCGCACTAAGTCTTGTCTTCTGTGACCTTCCCAATACAATTCTCGAGATCGTTCTTTGATTAAAAAATCTAGTGTTAAATTAGCGCTGGTAATGGTTGAAGAATGTGCTCTATTTCTCAATAAGTTTACAAAATCTACCGCTTCACTTATGGTTCCGCCTGCACCGCCTCTCACAACAGCTTCGGCATACATCAGGTAAACGTCGGCTAATCTAAACATTGGAAAATCGGTATCTACAAATGTTGGGTCAGCACCGGGCACTCCAGTTGAAGTTATGTTTTTAAATTTAGTAATGATATAACCGGTATCTCTATCGCCAATATCTGAAATATCGGCTGATCTTCCATTTGTAATAAGGCTATTTCTAGTGTCGGACAAAGGCACTTCGCCGGTTAAGAATCTTTCTGAAAATTGTTTTCTAACTCTTAAAGCACCACCCCAACCTTGAGCACCCAAGGCGGTTGCATTGTTCTCAAGGCTACCTACTTCACCATTTATAATAATGGTTGTAGCTCCAAAATTTTGTGTAACAACACCATCATTTATAAGCGGGAAAATAATTTCTTTTTGAGCAGCCTCATTTGTGTTATTATCGGCTAAGAAATTATAGCTGTAATTTGACGCTAGAGAATAACCTGCACCGATGATTTTTTTACAATACGTGACACATTCGGTATTTTTATTTTGACCGGTATAAACCTGTGCATTTAAATAAATTTTTGCTAAAATCATCCAAGCCACAGCTTTATCGGCACGTCCGTATTGATTTTGTTTTGCGGCAATTAAATCGGGTTCAATAGCTAGAAGTTCTGATTCAATAAAATCAAATAACTGTGTTCTTTCATATTGAGGTCCTTGAAAAGTGCCTACCGGGTCGTTTTCGGTAACAAAAGCAGCCTTGCCAAATAAATCCATAAGATGATAATAAGCCAAGGCTCTTAACAAACGGGCTTCGGCTCTATAAGCTACAACATCATTTGCCAGATTTGAATGACCTCTTTTTGCCAAATTTTCGGATGAAGATTGTCTTAAAAATTCGTTTGTGAGCGCCACCGAAAACATAGCCCTACTGTAAAATCCTAATAAAATAGAATTTGAAGAAGACCAAGTGTTTCGTTGAATGGCTTTTACAGCACCTCCTTCGTCGTTTTCATAAGACCAAATTGGTTCGTCGGCAGCAAGGTCTTCTAAATACCATAAAGTTCTAGCATATTGGCTGGTTCCGGCATCAATGCCTTGTAAATTTGATGAACCTGCCCCACTAGTGCCCGTTAATGAAAGATTGCCATAAATTCCAGCCAAAGCTTGTTTATATGCATTGGGATTTGAATAGAAATCTTGGGCTAAAAATTCACTATCATCTTTCGGTATTACATTTAAGTCGCCAGTGCAAGCACTAACTATAAACAAGAACACCAAAAGGGAATAAAATTTAAATATATTTTTTGTTTTCATCTTTTGTTTAATTTTTAAAATTTAACATTCGCACCGAATAAAAATGTTCTCGGTCTTGGATAAATGGTATTGTCAATACCTCCAAAAACTTCAGGATCTAAACCGCTGTAATTAGTAATGGTAAATACATTTTGCACACCACTCCAAAGACGAATGCTTACTTGATCGTTTTTAAATTTATCAAAGGTGTATCCTAACGTAACATAATCCATTTTAATGAATGAAGCGTTTTCAATATAGTAATCGGATAATAAAACATTGGCAGTTTCATTAAAATTAGTGTCTAAAACCGAAACTGGTACATTGCCAAGCGCTGTTGTAGCCTGCAATAAATTGTATTGTGCTCTTGATGAATTGACATTGTTATAGATATAATTTCCAATACTGCTTCTCAAGCTAAATGCTAAATCATATTTTTTATAATTTAGTGTTGATTGCAATCCCATTGTGATATCGGCATTGGGTTTTTTGTATAAATAACGGTCACTCGAATTTAAAATGCCATCGCCATTAATATCGGCGTAAGCACCTTCTACAGGTTTACCGGCGGTATCATATAATTGTTTAAAAACAAAAAATGAATTGGGAGAAAAACCTTCTCTATGAACTTGGGCTCTTGAACCCGTTCCTCCTGAAATACCACCTACTTCAATGTCTTGTCCAAAAGCGAGCTTGTCAATTTTAGTTTGTTTAAGCTGACATTATAGTTTACATTCCATTTAAAATCATCGGTATCAAAAACATCGGTTTCAATTGCGAATTCAACACCTGTTGAGGTGAATTTTCCAATGTTTTGAAAACCGGCATTGCTAAAATTGGATCCGTCAGAAACGGCCACGTTGGCTAACAAATCTCTTGATTTTTTTGAATAAACTTCTAACGAACCTGTAAATTTATCTTTTAATAAGCCATAATCTAGTCCAATATTATAGGTAGTTGTTTCTTCCCATTTAATATCTTCAAAGCGCGATTGTGGAATTCCTACCGTTATAGGCTCTCCACCAAAGATGTATTGTGAGATTGAATTTCCGGTTAAATAGCGACCTAAATAAGCATATGAAGCAGCAATGTCTTGTTGCCCTGTAATGCCCCAGCCAAGTCTTAATTTTAAATTTGAAATTACTTTAGATTCTTTTAAAAAGCTTTCTTCGCTCACTTTCCAGGCAAAGGCTGCTGCAGGAAAATTACCCCAGCGATTTGCCGGACTAAACCTTGATGTGCCATCACGTCTATATGAAAGGGTTAAAAGGTATTTGTCAATATATGATAGGTTTGTTCTTGCAAAATAGCCTATTAAAACAATATCAGGATCTGTTTGAACATCTTCAACACGATCTGGATCATTGAGCTCCCCGGTGGTATAGCTGTTGCTTTCAAATTTTTGATAAGAATAACCAGCTGTAGCTTCAACATTGAAATCTTCAAATTTTTTATTATAGTTAAAATAACCATCTAGTAATTTGTTTTTTCGATTGCTGGTATAACTGCTATTAGACCCCAAAAATGGTTGATTATTACCTGTTCTAAATCCTCTAATACTGCTAACCTTTCTCGTATTTGAGCCTTGACCGTCTGAATCATCATAACCCAGATTAAGGACAGCCCTTAATTCAGGCAAAAAATGAAATTTATAATCTAATTCAATATTTCCATAAAAACGGGTTACACCACTTGAATTATCGTTTTGTAACAAACTGGCTACTGGATTTCTAGGTGCATTATTAGGTTCTCCATTGGTATGGTATTCAAAAAATCCTCCAAAAGGAGAGGTTGGGTCGTAAACTGGCTGGGTTGGATCCATAACTAAGGCAGCTCCTTCAACACCTTCGGCAAAACGATTGTGTTCAAAGTTTAAATTTGCATTAACACTTACCTTTAAATGCTCTTTTAAAAAGCTTGGAGATAACGCCAAAGAAGTTGATCCGCGTTCAAAATAAGATGTTTTTCTCAAACCAGGTTGCCCGGTAAAGCCCATAGAAAATCGTGTGGGTAATTTTTGAAATAAAGAACCTCTTAATGAAAGTGACACATCAGAAGTTACGCGTTCTTGATATATCTCTTTTTGCCAATTGGTATTAGCATTGCCAAGTTGCGCAACACTTATTCCTGATTGACCTAAAGCAACTCTATCAGTTATGAGCTTTCTAAACTCACTGGCCGAAAAAATATCGATTGTTTTAGCAAGGGTTTGAAGCCCTGTTTTAAAATCCAAATTGGCTTGAAAGGTATCTTTACCTTTTTTAGTAGTAATGATAATCACCCCATTAGATGCCCTAGAACCGAAAATAGCCGTTGCTGAAGCGTCTTTTAAAATAGAAAAAGATTCAATGTCAGCAGGATTTATCGATGCCAATGGTGAACGAGAACCTCCAACGGTATTGTTAGAAATTGGCAAACCATCAATTACTATTAATGGGTCGTTTGAAGCACTTAAAGATGAACCGCCTCTAATTCTAATGGCCGATCCGCCACCGGGTGCGCCATCGGTAGTAACTTCAACCCCAGCAACTCGCCCTGTAATTAAACTTGCAGGTGTAACAATGTTGCCTGAATTAAAATCTTTACTGGTAATAGAAGCGACAGAACCTGTTGCGTCTTTAATTGTTGTGGTACCATATCCAATAACAACTACTTCGTTTAAAGCTTGTGCGTCATCTTCAAGGCTAACGGTTATTAAACTGACATTAGCAGCAACTTCTTGGGTTTTATAACCCAAGTATGAAAAGACTAAAATTGCATTTTTGTCTTTTACCTCTATGCTAAAAGCACCATCAAAATCGGATGTTGTTCCAATCGCGGTTCCTTTAACTAAAATATTTACTCCAGGCAATGGTTCGCCCGAAGATTTTTCTAACACTTTACCTTTAACGGTTTGCTGAGCAAACATCGCAAAGGGAATAAGCATTAGCATACTCAATAAAATTGGCTTAAAATTTCTCATGAATTTAAGGTTAATTAAAATAGTTATTTTTTCAACTTAACTTACTAAGTTTCACATTTCACGAGGGGAATGTATAAATTTAACCTTATCTTAACTTGGTTAATGCAAATTTTAGCATTTGCGAAACCGTTTTCGTGTTGAAAACTTTTCGCCATTTACTTATTTTGTCCTATTTTTACACAAAAAACAATCCGTTTCTAATCTATTTGAATACCTAAATTCTCCAATCTTTATGAAGCAAAAAATTACCATAAAAGACATTGCTAAAGAACTTGGTGTTTCTACCTCAACGGTTTCAAAAGCTTTAAAAGATAGCTATGAAATTAGCGAATCTACCAAACTAAAAATCAAAGCTTTCGCCGATTTTTACCATTTTAAACCAAATAGCTTAGCGCTTAAATTGAGAAGCCAAAAAACGATGGTTATCGGCGTTGTTATTCCTGAAATTGTTCACCATTTTTTTTCGAGGGTTATTAGCGGTATTGAACAGGTAGCCAATAAGCGCGGCTATAATGTGATGATTTGCGTTTCAAATGAATCGTATGACAAAGAACTTTTAAATATTGAAATGCTTGCCAATGGCAGTGTTGACGGTATTTTGATTTCGCTTTCTAAAGAAACTCAAAAAATAAAGGACTTTAACCATTTTAATGAGCTCACCGAAAATAGCATCCCATTTGTTCTTTTTGACCGCGTAGAAAACGAAATAAATTGCGATAAAATTATTATTGATGATGAAGGTGGTGCCTACAAAGCAACCTCCTATTTAATAGAAAAAGGTGCTAAAAAAATCGCGCTCATTACCACCCCCGATTATGTTACCGTTGGCGAACTTAGAAAAAAAGGCTACATGAGAGCCTTGCAAAAATTCGGCCTTGACTACAACCCCTCAATCGTCATGGCAATAGACCAAAATGATGATGATCACGAAGCCATTTACAACCAAATAAAAAAACTAATCTTTGTTAAAAACCCACCCGACGCCATTTTTGCCGTTAACGAATTATACGCTGCCTTAGCCCTTAGAATCGCTAAAGAACGCGGTTTAAATGTGCCAAATGACCTCGAAATCATTGGTTTCACCGACGGAATTATCTCCGAATTTTCATCACCTTCGTTAACAACCGTCGCGCAACATGGCGCTACTATGGGCAAACACGCCGCCGAAATGCTGATAAACAGAATCGAAAAAAAAATAAGCGAAGCCTTTCAAACAGAAATCATTTCTGCCAATATTATGTTTAGAGAATCTACCAAATAAAAAAGTTTATTATTTAAAATATTTTTTATATTTGCCCCCAGTAATAATAACTTATTGCGTTTCACACTTCACAATTATTATCTCCAAAGGCTTTTTGGGCCTTTTGGATTTTTGTTATATTAATATTTAGTTCTAATTTAAAGGCCTTTATAACCTATTGTTTTAAGGCAAACTTTATTAAAAACAATTGTTGTGGAAAAAAGACGTCTTAATTTTTGGGAAATTTGGAACTTAAGTTTTGGATTTTTAGGAATACAAATGGGCTTCGCTTTGCAAAATGCAAATGCCAGCAGAATATTACAAATCTTTGGCGCTGATGTTCACGAGCTTTCATGGTTTTGGATTGTCGCCCCTTTAACCGGATTAATTGTCCAGCCTATCATTGGCCATTATAGTGATAAAACTTGGACAAAACTCGGTCGCAGGCGTCCCTACTTTTTATTTGGAGCGATAATGGCTTCGTTGGGATTGATTTTTATGCCCAACGCCCAAATGTTTACCGCCTTTTTGCCTTCTCTTTGGGTTGGTGCCGGTATGCTGATGATTATGGACGCTTCCTTTAATATTGCGATGGAACCTTTTAGAGCTTTAGTGGCCGATTTATTGCCTTCCGATCAACGAACACTCGGTTTTAGTGTGCAAACTATTTTAATTGGAATTGGCGCTGTGGTTGGCTCTTGGTTGCCTTATGCGCTTACCAATTGGTTTGGCGTTGTCAATCAAGCCGAACCCGGACACGTTCCCCTTAATCTATTATTGTCATTTTTTATTGGTGCCTGTGTTTTAGTTGGCAGTATTTTGATAACAGTATTTACAACTAAAGAATATACGCCCGATGAAATGGCACTTATTTATAAAGCGCAAATAAAACTAATTGGCACTGAAGAACTTCCTGAAGAAGCCTCCTCAAAGGGCTTGTTAAGTATTTTTACGGATTTTAAAAATATGCCCACAACCATGAAACAATTGAGCTACGTCCAATTTTTTTCGTGGTTTGGATTGTTTGGCATGTGGGTATTTGCTACACCGGCAATTGCACACCACACCTACGGATTAGCCTTAAGCGACCACACAAGTGAAACGTACCAAAATGCAGGTGATTGGGTGGGAGTTTTATTTGGCGTTTACAATGCCGTTTCGGCAATATTTGCCTTTTTTTTACCCGCAATTGCTTTAAAATTGGGTCGTAAAAAAACACATGCCCTGTCTTTAATAATTGGTGGTTTCGGTTTATTATCGGTATATTTTGCACCAAATCAATACTGGCTTATCTTATCAATGGTGGGCATTGGCGTTGCTTGGGCAAGTATTCTCGCCATGCCTTATGCTATTTTAGCGGGGTCAATTCCGCTAAAAAAAATGGGGGTTTATATGGGTATTTTTAACTTTTTTATCGTCATCCCTCAAATTATAAACGCCTTATTTGGCGGTCCTTTAGTTGAATATCTTTACGGAGGGGATCCTATTTTCGCTATCCTAACAAGTGGCGTTTCATTTTTAATTGCCGCCGCTTTTGTGGTTAAGGTTAAAGATGTTGACGAAGTAATAACAACTTAAAAAATGATTAAAGCAGTTATTTTTGATTTAGATGGCGTTGTTGTAGATACCGCAAAATTTCATTTTGTAGCTTGGAATGACATTGCAAAACAATTTGGTTTTGAAATTAGCTCCCATCAAAATGAGCAACTCAAAGGCGTGAGCCGCATAAAATCATTAGACCTCATCTTAGAATGGGGTCATATTAAACTCAGTCAAGAGCAAAAAACGCTTTTACTAAATCAAAAAAATGAAGCCTATTTAGCCGCTATTAATTTGCTAAATAAAACCGATATTTTACCGGGAATCCTCGAGATTTTAACTTATCTGAAATCAAAAAATATTCCCGTTGCGCTAGGCTCTGCTAGCAAAAACGCCTTGCCTATCCTACAAAAATTAGGAATCAGCACCTTGTTCAATGTCATTGTTGATGGCAATATTGTTCAAAAGGCAAAACCAGATCCCGAAGTCTTTATGCAGGCTGCAAATAAATTGCACGTTTTACCCAAGCATTGCTTGGTTATTGAAGATGCCAAAGCGGGTATTGACGCGGCAAACAACGCTAAAATGACCAGTATTGGCATTGGCAATAAAGAAATTTTAATAAACGCCTCCTATGTTTTAGAAGACACTTCTAAACTCTCTAAAAAATTTATAGATGAGCTATTAAAAAATTAAAAATGAATCAAAATTTTATCTTACCAAACCCTTGGTCTATTATTGTTGACCATTTTAATAAAGCCGAAGTCCCTGCCACCGAAAGTCTTTTTAGCTTAGGAAACGGCGCTATGGGACAACGCGCTAATTTTGAAGAAAAATATTCTGGCGAATCATTGCAAGGAAGCTATATCGGAGGGATTTACTATCCCGATAAAACCCGCGTGGGCTGGTGGAAAAATGGCTATCCTGAATATTTTGCCAAAGTGCTCAATGCTCCAAACTGGATTGGCATCGGCATTAAAATTAACAACCAAATTTTAGATTTAAACACTTGCAAAATTGACGCATATTATCAAGAACTCAACATGAAAGAGGGGTGGTTGATGCGCACTTTTATGGCAACACTATCAAACGGCAGCCAAATTCAAGTTGAAGCCAAGCGCTTTTTAAGTCTAAAGTTTAACGAAATCGGCGCAATTAAATATAGCTTAAGTCCGCTAAATTTTGATGGCATAATTGAAATGGCTCCCTATATTGATGCGGGAATTGTTAACAAAGACGCCAACTACGACGAGTATTTTTGGGAAATCCTCGATATAAAATCCGAAAATAATATCGCCCTTATCCTCTCAAAAACACTTAAGACAAACTTTCATGTTTGTACGGCTATGGCAAACGAATTTACTTTGAACGGTCAAGCCATCACCTTGAAGCCTAAATTGGCATCCAAAACAAAAAAAATAAAATTTATCTACAAGCAAAAACTTGAGAAAAATCAGACCCTAAGCATTATAAAATACGCTACTTATGTTCAAAGTATGAACCATCAAAGCGATGCTTTATGCCAAACGGCTATATCTAATTTAGACAAGGCGCGCAAAATAGGATTTGAAGCTTTGTTAGCATACCAAAAACAAGATTGGGCTGCCATTTGGGAAACTGCTGATATTAAAATTGAGGGTGATGTTAAAGCCCAACAAGCCATTCGCTTTAATATTTTTCAATTAAATCAGACTTATTTGGGTGAAGATGCGCGCCTAAACATAGGCCCTAAAGGATTTACCGGCGAAAAATATGGTGGTAGCACTTATTGGGATACCGAAGCGTATTGCATACCGTTTTATATGGCAACAAAAGATAAGCATGTGGCAAAAAACCTCTTGCTTTATCGCTACAATCACCTCGAAAAAGCCATTGAAAACGCCACAAAATTGGGCTTTTCAAACGGCGCTGCCCTTTATCCTATGGTAACTATGAACGGCGAAGAATGCCATAACGAATGGGAAATTACCTTTGAAGAAATTCACCGCAACGGCGCAATTGTTTACGGCATTTACAACTATGTTAATTATACAGGTGACTTTGAATACATCCCTAAATTTGGGTTAGAAGTGATGATTGGCGTTGCGCGTTTTTGGCATCAACGCACTAATTTTTCAAAAGAAAAAAACCAATATGTTATTTTGGGCGTTACAGGCCCAAATGAATATGAAAACAATGTCAATAACAATTTTTATACCAATTACCTGGCTAAATGGTGTATTAATTTCACCCTCGAAACCATTGAAAATTTAAAATCTAGCTATCCATCCGATTTAGATAGGGTGTTGAGCAAAACCCAACTCAACCAAGAAGAACTGGCGCAAATGCTCGAAGTGGCGCAAAATATTTACTTGCCTTATAGCAAAGATTATGAAGTTTTTTTACAACAAGATGCCTTTTTAGACAAAGAAATTGTGCCAACCGAATTCTTGCCAAAATCACAACGGCCAATTAACCAATATTGGTCTTGGGATCGCATTTTGCGCTCGTGTTATATTAAACAAGCCGACGTTTTACAGGGTGTTTACCTATTTGAAAATGCCTTTAGCAAAGACCAAATTCGCAAACATTTTGATTTTTATGAACCCCTAACCGTACACGAATCGTCCTTGTCGCCTTGTATTCACGCTATTTTGGCCGCTAAAATAAACCGCATTGACAAAGCCTATGAAATGTATTTACGCACCTCGCGTTTAGATTTAGATGATTACAATCACGAAGTTGCCGAAGGTTGTCACATTACCAGTATGGCGGGCACATGGATGGCCATTGTACAAGGTTTTGGAGGCATGCGCACACATAACAATGCTTTGTCATTTAACCCGCAAATTCCAAAACAATGGGAGTCTTATGCTTTTAATATTAATTATCGTGGCTGTGTTTTAAGGGTTCACAAAACCCATAGTGGCTGTGTTTTTACCAACAAATCGACTCAGGCTCTAAAAATTATTGTCGATGGAAGCATTTTAGTAATTGAACCCAAAGGGCTCGTTAAAGTTTAAACTGATGAAAAAATTACTTTCTTTATTGCTTTTAATAACGCTCACAAGTCAAGCTCAAATCAACCGTGTTGAACCGCCTTTTTGGTGGACAGGCATGAAAAACACCCGGCTTGAATTGATGGTTTATGGCCAAAATATCAATGCCTATCAAGTAAAAATCAATGGTGGTGGTGTGCTTTTAAACAAAATCATTAAAACCGAAAATCCAAATTATTTGTTTTTAGATTTAGACTTGTCTAAAGCAAAAGCCGGTACTTTTAATTTAGTGTTTACCAATGCTAATTTAAAGGAGCTCCATTTTTCTTATGAACTTAAAACCCGCGACCCTCATTCGGCACAACGCAAAAGTTATGACAATTCAGATGTGATTTATTTGCTCATGCCCGACCGTTTTGCTAATGGCAATCCCGCTAACGATGCCGCTTCGGCTATGACCGAAAAACCTAATCGCCCTTTTGATGGCGGTCGTCATGGAGGCGATATTCAAGGTATCATCAATAACTTAGACTATATCAAAGAACTCGGTGCTACTGCCATTTGGAGTACACCCTTGCTCGAAGCTAATTTGCCAAGCTATTCCTATCACGGATATGCCTTAACCGATACTTACAAAATCGATCCGCGTTATGGCTCTAATGACGATTACAAAAATTTAGCCACTCAAGCGCATCAAAAAGGACTTAAATTGGTGCTGGATTACGTTACCAATCACTGGGGCAGTGCGCACTGGATGCTTAAAGATTTGCCTTCAAAAGATTGGATTCACCAGTTTCCACAATTCCAACGCTCTAATTACCGAATGACCACGCAATTTGACTCCTATGCTTCAAAAATTGACGGCCATTTGTGTATGGACGGTTGGTTTGATACCACCATGCCCGATTTAAATCAAGGCAATCCATTGCTGTTAAAATACCTGATTCAAAATGCCCTATGGTGGATTGAATATGCAAACCTTGACGGATTTAGAGTTGATACGTATTCATATAACGATAAAACAGGAATTGCACAATGGACCAAAGCAATTACCGACGAATATCCAAATTTTAACATTGCCGGTGAAGTTTGGATGCATCAACAATCGCAAATTGCCTATTGGCAAAAAGACAGCAAATTAGCGGCCATTCAAAACTATAACTCCCATTTACCTGCCGTTATGGATTTTACCTTACACGATGCTATAACCCAAGTTTTTAATGAAGATTACGACTCTTGGAATGGCGGTATGATTAGGGTTTATGATAATTTTACCAATGATTACCTTTATCCTAACCCTTATAATATGTTTGTCTTTGCCGAAAATCACGATACGCAACGGATAAACGAAATTTATAAAAGCGATTTTAATAAATACCAATTGGTGATGAGTTTAATCGCTACGGTACGTGGCATTCCTCAAATCTATTACGGCAGTGAAATTGGGATGCTCGGAAATAAAGAGGCTAAAGGCGACGGCGATATTCGCCGTGATTTTCCCGGTGGCTGGAATGGAGATGCTAACAATGCTTTTTTGGCATCGGGTAGAACAGCCGACCAACAAAAATGGTTTGATTTTACTAAAAAATTGCTCAACTGGCGCAAACAAAATAGCGCCGTGCAAACGGGTAAATTTAAGCACTACATTCCGCAAAATAATGTTTATGTTTATTTTAGATTCAATAAATCTAAAACCGTTATGGTGGTTTTGAACAACAGCCCAAAAGAACAAACTATTGATTTAGCGCGCTTTGCCGAAAATATTGAACACTTTACAAAAGGAACTGACATTCTTTCGGGCGAATTCTTTGATTTTGCTAAGGCTTCTATCATGATAAAAGCAAAAACCCCATTAATAATTGAATTGCAATAAGCAGTAAAATGAAACAAAACAACTTAATTTTAAGCCTTTTTTTACTTGCTTCCTCCGCTTTAAGCGCCCAAAACAATGCGCGTATTTTTAAGGCGCTTTACAATAAAAATACCAGTGTTGAAATTACCACCAACGACGGGCGCTACATTATAAAACCTTATTCCGATAAAATTATTGAGACCTCTTTTATACCCAACGGCGAAACCTTTAATCCCGAATCGCAAGCCCTTGTTTTAAATCCTAATGGGGTAACATTTGCGCTTTCACAAAACGCTGAGGGCCTCTATTTAAAAACAAAAGGTCTCTCGGTAAAAATTGACAAAAGTCCTTTTAAAATCTCCTACTTTTATAAAGATAAAGAGCTGATTTCTGAGCGCAAAGGCTACCAAAAAAATGAAAAAAATGAAGTTTTAGATTTCAATTTAACGCCCGATGAGGTTTTATATGGCGGTGGCGCACGCGCTTTAGGTATGAATCGCCGCGGCTATAAATTACAGCTTTATAACCGTGCCCATTACGGTTACGAAACCCATTCTGAATTGATGAATTTTACCATACCGCTGGTTTATTCTTCAAAAAAATATGCGATTCATTTTGACAATGCCCCTATTGGTTTTTTAGATTTAGACAGTCAAAAAGACCACTCGCTTCAATATGAAACCATCAGCGGACGCAAAACTTACCAAATTATTGCGAGTGATACTTGGCTTGACTTAGTTTCGCAATACACTACTTTAACAGGAACCCAAGCCTTGATTCCGCTTTGGGCATTAGGTAATTTTTCGAGTCGTTTTGGATACCATTCCGAAAAGGAAGTTATCAATACCGTTAATAAATTTAAGGATGAAAATATTCCCGTTGATGCCGTAATCATTGATTTATATTGGTTTGGAAAAGAAATTAAAGGCACAATGGGAAACCTCGAATTTTATAAAGATTCGTTTCCAACACCTAAAAAAATGATTGCCGATTTAAATGCTAAAGGTATCAAAACCATTTTGGTTACCGAGCCTTTTATTTTAACCACTTCAAACCGTTGGCAAGAAGCCGTTGATGCTGATATTTTGGGAAAAAATGTACAAGGAAAACCGCTTACTTATGACTTTTACTTTGGCAATACCGGACTCATCGATATTTTTAATCCAAAAGGAAAGGCGTGGTTTTGGAATATTTATGAAACCCTAGCAAATGAGGGTGTTGCAGGTTGGTGGGGTGATTTGGGTGAGCCAGAAGTCCATCCATCCGATTTGATTCACGCCACAGGCACTGCCGACTTAGTTCACAATATTTACGGTCACAACTGGGCAAAATTGATTTATGAGGGTTATCAAAAGGCATTTCCCAATCAACGCCCTTTTATTTTGATGCGCGCAGGTTTTTCGGGATCACAACATTACAGCCTCATTCCGTGGTCAGGCGATGTTAATCGTTCTTGGGGCGGACTGCAATCGCAACCAGAAATTGCTTTGCAAATGGGCATGCAAGGAATGGCCTATATGCATTCGGATTTAGGCGGATTTGCAGGTGCAAATTTAGACGACGAATTATATACACGGTGGTTACAATATGGTGTTTTTCAACCTATTTACCGACCGCACGCTCAAGAAGAAGTGCCAAGCGAACCCGTTTTTAGAGAACCTAAAACAAAGGCTTTAGCCAAAAAAGCCATCGAATTGCGTTACCAATTATTGCCTTATAATTACACTTTGGCTTTTGAGAACAATCGGAACGGCACGCCTTTGATGCGCCCGCTATTTTTTGAAGAAGATTCAAATAAAGCCTTGTTAACCAATGACAAAACCTATTTGTGGGGGAACGTATTTTTGATAAGCCCAGTGGTAAATGCCGGTTTAAAAACACAAAATATCTATTTTCCAACGCATTCAAATTGGTATGATTTTTATACCGATGCCAAATTTGCCGGAGGACAAACAACTGCTGTTGATTTACACGCCGATTATATCCCAACTTTTGTGCGCGGTGGGGCGTTTATTCCAATGATTAAAACCATTCAAAACACCAGCCAATACAACTTAAATACTTTTGACTTGCATTTTTATGACGATGCCTCCGTAAAACAAAGTCAGGCTCAACTGTATAACGATGACGGCAAAACACCACAAGCTTTTGAAAAAGAGCGCTATGAAATCCTCTATTTTAAAAGCCTCCAAAAAAGAAAGCGATTAAAGCTAACCATAAACACCCATTTGGGTAAAAACTTTGACTTCTCACAAAAAATAATAAACTTAATCATTCATAATTTTGCTCAAAAACCCAATAAAATAAAGGGTTATAGCTATAATTGGAATGCTACAAATCACACCTTGATAATTAGCGTTCCTTTAAATAAACCCACTAAAAAACACATCCTAATTAAATAAGCTTATGAAAAACCTTTTTATTATTTTAAGTCTATTGGCTTTGACCGCTTGTAAAACCAGTTTAAAAGCCGATGAATCAGCCCAAGTAACTTTGGGTATCATAGCGCCAATTTCTGATTCCGTTATAGAATCAGCAAGCATTTATGAAGTCAATCTGCGCCAATACTCGCCCGAAGGCACTATTAACGCCTTTACCAAAGACATTCCGCAGTTAAAACAATTGGGCGTTGACATTCTTTGGGTGATGCCATTTTATCCCATATCGGTAAAAGATCGCAAAGGCACTTTGGGAAGTTATTATGCCATTCAAGATTACACCAAGGTAAACTCTAATTTTGGCACTCTTGACGATTTTAAAAAGCTGGTAGAAACCGCCCACGATAACGGCCTTTATGTTATTATTGATTGGGTTCCAAACCATACCGGGCGCGACCATGTTTGGCTAAGTGCGCATCCTGATTTTTATGTTAGAGATAGCACCGGCAAACCTTTAGCCCCGTTTGATTGGACCGATGTAGCTAAATTAGACTACTCAAATCCCGCTATGCGCAAAGCCATGATTAGCGCTATGAGTTATTGGTTAAAAAATGCCGATGTTGACGGTTTTAGATGTGATGTAGCCGGCGAAGTGCCAACCGATTTTTGGGATGAAGCCACCACACAATTAAAACAAATCAAACCTATTTTTATGTTGGCTGAAGCCGAAAAAGCCGAACTCATGCACAAAGCTTTTGATATGCAATACGGCTGGGAAGCCCATCACATTTTTAATAGCCTAGCACAAGGAAAAGACCAGGTTAAAGCTTGGGATGCTTATATAATTAAGCAAGATAGCCTCTTAGAAAAAGATGATATTTTGATGAATTTCACTTCTAATCATGACGAGAATTCTTGGAATGGCACTGTGTTTGAACGTATGGGCGCTGCCGCAAAAACAATGGCTGCCCTTAGCTTTGCAACCAAAGGCATGCCCCTAATTTACAACGGTCAAGAGTATGACATGAACAAGCGCTTGCGATTTTTTGAAAAAGATACCATTCCTCAAACCAAGGGTGTGTTTTATGATTTTTACACCCAATTAAATGGATTAAAAGCAACTTATAAAGCCCTTGACGGAGGAAAAAATGCCGGAAATTATACCCGTTTGCCAACTTCAAACGACGCTTCAATTTTAGCATTTGAACGCTCAAAAGAAGGCGACTCCATTACCTTTATTGCCAATTTAACAGGAAAAAAATTGAGCTTTAAAACCAATTTAACAGGTAATTATACCGATGTATTAACCAAAACGCCGCTGGCATTACAAAACAGCAAAGCCCTGACTTTTGAACCTTGGGAGTTTCACTTTTTGGTTAAAAAATGATTTTTTTATAAGTAGTCCTTCCCACTTTATTTGCTCTTAAACAGCAGACTTAAAGTGGGAATGGTATTTATTTTAAAAGCCAAACTGTTTAAAATAGAAAAGCTGACTTTGGTTTTTAAAAAATTAAATACCTTAAGCGCCCTTTTAGGTGGTTTTTTATTGCGCTTGCTTTTAACCCGGGTTTTCGGGCGTTGACTGTGCTTGTGCTTTTTTTGGATTAAGAATAATAAATGTTGCCATTGCCGTTAGAGCCACATATTTTCCTGTCTTTAAAATAGCCTCTTTTCGTGTTATTAATACTTTGTTAGTTGCTATTTTATCAGTGGGTTTATTTTCAGCTTTTTTCATAATTTTAAAATTAGAATTAGTAATCTAGTTAGATTTTAATACCAAGCTATTTTTGTACTAAAGTTGCTTTTAGCTGTTTTTACCTTAATGATATAAACACCATAAGCTAAAGGCGGAATGGTAACTTCGTTGTTATTTGAAGCACTTAGATTTGTATAAAAAATGGCCCTTCCAAGGGTGTCGTAAATAGTTAGGCTTGCCGATTCGTCAGCTAACCCTATTAGCTTTAATTGATTGCTTAAAGGCAAGGCAATTACGCTGAATTTTAACTTATTCACATCGGCTACAGCTAAGGTAGAAAGGTTGTCTTGCGTGTGTAAAAAGAAACGGCCAATGCCACTGCTTTGTGAATCTAATGTTAGCGTGTAGGTTTTATCGGTATTGTTTAGCTCGGTAAATAGATTTAGCAAGCGGTCTTCTAAAAATACTTTTTTGCCAAGCGGTAAATTGGTAATGGTGGCTTTAAAAGTCACTTGTGTTCCGATATTTGCATCTAGGCCTATCGGAATAACGGTGGTGTCATAACTATTTTCAGGCACAGCCTGAATGGCAAAGTCAACACCATTATCTGTTACCAAATGGGTATACAATCCAAAACTACTGTTAGCAGCACCAAAACGACCGGCATCATAACCAGGGTCAAGACCCAAACTCATGCCGCCCAAATATTTTAGGTCAGTTGTGCTAATTTTTCCAGAATTATTTTCGGCGCTTAACACAATACTTGGTATGTTGGGCGTTGCTGTTTTTTGAAAAGCTACTGCTGCTTGATTGGTGCGCATCGCTGTGGTAAAGTTTACAATTCCTGCTTCACCTGTAACTGCTTTTATAAAAAACCCTTGACCGGGAGCAATGTAAGTCGCCGCACTCGCTTGATTTATCAAATCATAAGATGAAGTATTGGGATTCCAAAGATAAACAGCAACAAATGAAGGGTCTAATGCCGCACTGTTAACCGTTAAAAAGTTATTGATGGCGTCGGCATTTGAATTAGACGGTATGGAAGAAGGAAAGGGGTTTCCCATCACGTTCCAACGGTTTGCAATGCCCGTAACCCCAATATCAACTTGAGCTACCGCAACAGTTCCTGTAAAGGCAACTGTTCCATTAGCTGTGGTTAAAATTTCATAGCCTTTGCCGGCGACAAAATTACCGGCCGCGCTTACTGGATTTGTGCCATCGGTAGTCCATTTTTTCCAAGTAGTAACGCCAACTGTTAAGGTATTATCATAAGGCGCTAAATTATAATTAACACCGTTTAAACCAATATTGTTAGCGCCTAAAGTGGCAAAGGTATTGATAGCTTGTCCGCCCACAGGGGCGCCTATTAAATGCCATTGATTTGTTAAATAACGGTTATACGTGATGTTTCCTGTAGCAGTTCCAGTAACTATTAAAGAGCCACTAGAAGTCGCATCAGAATTAATTGAAAACGTGCCGTTATTCGTAAGGTCTCCGCTAATTGTTAAGTCTTTACCGGCATTAATTGTAAGAGAACTTGAGGCGTCAATAATAAGATTTCCTATTAAAATAGCATTGCTATTTATAACTGGTTTATTGACAACATTGGCAATGCTAACAGCAAAACTATTATCTGGAACACCGCCCGTCCAATTACCTCCTGTATTCCAATCTGTAGATAAAGCGCCTGTCCAATTGGTTGTTGAAATGGTAAAACCTGTTTTAGAAATGGGAAGTGTTGCTTCTCCATTACTAGTATTTCTAGTCCAATTTAATTTGTCGTTAATTAACGATAAGTATAAAGCATATGAAATCTGGCTAGATCTAGATCCGCTATAATAAGCACCATTAGGGCTAGCAGTTTGATTTACTTCTATAAAATTTGTTCCTGATGTTAAGCCCGTACCGCTTAATTCATTAAGAGCAAGCGTCGCATTTCTATATCCCGCTAAAAAAGTAGTTGGGTTCAAATCATCTGACCCTAAAAATGCCAATACAGTATCACCACCCTCAGTAGGATTAAAACCTAGATTAGAAGTGGTTAAACTTCCAATTGATGAACCATAAGCGGGGTTACTATCACTTTTGACATCTGTAAAGACTATAATGGTACCTGCTTTAATAATGGAACCTCCAGAATCCCATCTTAAAACACCTTCTGTATCTGTAAAACTAGCACCTCCCCAATTGTTATCTGAAAAAAAAACAATTGTATTAGGCGTAATATCCACAAGGCTAACAATGGCAAAGTCTTTCTCCCCATTATTATTAAAAGCAGTGAAAGCAATATCTCCAGTGGAAGCAATTTGCGATGATACATTTAAGCAAACCCCTAAAAAAAATACAATTGCAAAAAAGTAGTTTTGTTTCATAATATAAAGATTTATAACAGCCTTTACATCAATAAAAATTGACATAAACACGATGACGTATTTATAAAATGAGGGGTATGTTGGCAATCAAAAAAAGTAAATCAGGTGTTCTAGTTACTTTTGAATTTCAATTACTGTATAAAAGTATAAAAAAGATTTACTAAACTACTAGAAAAGTTTAAAAAAGTTTATAAAATTCATAAAGTTTGGAGTTCAAATCTCATCTTAAATAACCACAAAGCGCACAAAGCAAAAAATTATAAAAAAACTCAAATTAAAAAAAAGGGTAACAAAAGCTCTTTGTGAACTTTGTGTAAACCTTTGTGAACGTAGTAGTAAAAATTATAAACCCTGAAAAGTTGCTAAGTCATTAATCCTTCAAAACTCATCATTCAAAACTCAAAACTCAAAACTCAAAACTCATTTAATCAACCCTAGTCATCATATCCAAAACGGCGCAATTGTTTTTTGTCGCTTCGCCAGTTTTTGTTGACTTTTACATACAATTCTAAGAATATTTTTTTGTCAAAAAAAAGCTCTAAATCCTTTCGTGCCTCAGCGCCAACGCGTTTTAAAGCGACGCCTTTATGACCTATAATAATTCCTTTTTGGGTGTCGCGTTCAACCATAATGATGGCTCTAATTTTAATAATTTCATCCGATTCAACAAATTCTTCTGTTTCAACTTCAACCGAATAAGGGATTTCTTTTGAATAATAAAGCAGAATTTTTTCTCGTATTTTTTCATTGACAAAAAAGCGTTCGGGCTTATCGGTAAGTTGGTCTTTTGGATAATAGGCGGGCGACTCGGGAAGTAATTCAATAAGCTTTTCAAATACGGCTGTAACATTAAAATTTTGAAGCGCCGAAATGGGCAATACCAAGGCGTTGGGGACTTTTTCATGCCAATAGTCAATATTTTGGCTTACCGCTTCTTGATTGGAGGTGTCTATTTTATTGATGAGCAGTATTACGGGAATTTTTGAATGGACAATTTTGTTAAAAAAGTCTTCATCTTTTAAATCCTTTTCGCCAATTTCGACCATATAAATTAAGATATCGGCATCTTCAAAAGCCGATTTCACAAAATTCATCATCGATTCCTGAAGTCCGTAAGCGGGTTTTATTATACCGGGTGTATCGGAAAAAATTAGCTGAAAATCTGCACCGTTAACAATTCCTAAAATACGGTGGCGTGTGGTTTGAGCCTTTGAGGTAATGATTGACAAACGCTCACCTACAAAGGCATTCATCAAAGTCGATTTTCCAACATTTGGATTTCCTATAATATTTACAAATCCGGCTTTGTGCATCTTGAATAAATTTTGGAATAAGCATCCAATAGTAATCTCATTTTATCTAGTGTTAAAGCCAGATAATCCCTTAGGGGTTATTTTAGTTTTAAAATTGGAGCCCTTATCTCTTTTTTAATTTATCGCTAAATTTTTCGGCAGCACTAAAAAAAGTTTGCCACCATTTTTTATTTTCCTTGTCATTGCCATAGCCGTAACCATAACCATAACCGTAACCATAACCGTAGCCGTAGCCATAACCTTTTTGGTGGTCGGTATCATTTAAAAGAATGGCCATATTGTTGAGGCGTTTTTCTTTATACAAAGTCTCAGGCACCACCAACAGGCGTTTATCGAGATAATTGGCGCGAATAACGTAAATAAACATATCGGCATAAGTGTTTAGCAACAAGGTATCGGTTACCAAATTTACCGGAGCGGTGTCAACAATAATGTAATCGTAGGTTTTTTTAATACTTTCAAAAAGTTGTTTTATACGCGGGTTCATCATTAATTCGGCTGGGTTTGGCGGAATTGCCCCTGAGCTAATAATGTCTAAATTTTTTAAATCTTGATGTTGAAATACCAAATCTGATTCGTGAATTGAACTATCTGTAATGTAATGGGTAACCCCTTTTTTATCGCCAATGCCTAAATATTGGGTGAGCTTTGGGGCGCGTAAATCCATTCCCATCAGCAGCACTTTTTTACCAGATAAGGCTAAGGTCGAAGCCAAGTTAATGGCGATAAACGTCTTTCCTTCGCCACTAATGGTTGAGGTTAAAAAAATGGTTTTGCCTAAATTATGAGTGCTGGTAGAGGCCAACATAAAGTTGATATTGGTGCGCAACAACCGAAAGGCTTCGGCGCTACTTGAGCGCAAATCGCCGGTCATAATAAACTGCTCTTTAGATTTTTCGGCAGGAATATCTCCCAAAATAGGTGCTTTAAGTTTTTGTTCTATATCCTTGCGACTGTGAATTTTGGTGTCAAACAAATCTCGGACGTAAACAATGATAAAAGGAATGAGCAAGCCAATTAACAAAGAAGCTAAAAGGATGATGTTCTTTTTTGGTGATACGGCAATATCATTGCTAAAAGCCACATCAATAATTTTGGCATTTGGCGCAGTTACGGCTAATGAAATAGCGGTTTCTTCTCTTTTTTGAAGCAGGTATAAATAAAGCGTTTCTTTGATTTGTTGTTGGCGTTCAATGGCGCGGTATTCTTTTTCCTGCTGTGGCACTTCTATAATCTTTGCGTCGATAAGTTTTTCTTGTTTATTTAAATCCGTTAAGGCTATTTGAATGCTTTGTTTGGTATTATTTAAACTCTTTGTCAAACTCTGTTGAATCGTTTGCAATTGGGCGTCTAAATTAACCACTACAGGATTTTGCAAACTCGAACTTTTTAAAATGCGGTTGCGCTCTAAAACCAACTCGTTATATTTTGCTATCAAGGTGGCAATGGTTACATCGGTTAAACCGAGGTTGGTAGGCATTAATTTGGTTTCACCTTGATTTTGATTGAGGTATTCAATCATAAATTCGGCGAGGCGCTTTTGGGTATTGGCTTCGAGGATGCGTTTTTTGGTATCGGAAACATTCTCTAAAAAAAGCGTTGCTTCCGATTTAATATCGGTTAGTTTATTTTCTTTTTTGTAGGATGCCGCATCGGTTTCAACAAGACTTAATTCGCCGTTAATAATTTGCAAACGGCTCTCAATAAAGGCTGCCGTACTTTTCGATACCATATTTTTGTCGTTTATGGCATCTTCATTATATTTTTTGATAAGCGTGTTAAGAATATCTTGGGCGCGTTTTTGAATGGCGTCTTGCAAAGTGATATTTATAACACTCGTTTTTTTGGTTGTAGGTTCAACTTTGATTGCTTCGCGAAAACTGCTAACCATTAATTTTAGGGGGATAATGCTAATATAAACTTCTGGATTGCTCGGCATTTCGCCGGTAAACTCCGGAATTAACAACAAATGACCATAAGGTGTTGTAATTTGTTGGCCGAATTTGTGGGTCCCTAAACTCCCTAATTCGGTATCTTCTATGCTAAAACTGGTTTTAGACAACACCTTAACCATAAAAGTTGCTTTAGTTTTGTATAAAATAGAATCGCCATCTAAAAAGTTCATTTTTATGGGAGCGTCATTGTAATAATCGCGCACTCTAATGTGACCTTCGCGGATGTATTTAACGTTTAATTGCAATTCTTTAATCACATTTTCAATAATGGTGCGCGATTTTAGGATTTCAATTTCGTTGTCAATGGAGTTTTTATTATCCCCCAAAATGCCTAAATCTTGAAAAGCACTAAGCTCGGTCATCATGCCGCCGCCCATTTTATCATCTTTAATCATAATGGTTGCCGACGATTCGTATTGTGGCGTGGTTTTTCGTAGGTAATAAAAAGCCACGATAATGCTAAGCACAACACTTAACAAAAACCATTTCCAATAACGCAAATATTTATCGAATTCTTCACGTAAATTTATCGTGCTTTCTTCTTCTTGGTTGTAACTATTTTGTTGGTTAAGTTCCATTGATTATCGTGTTAAAATGGCGAATAGCGAGACTAAAGTAGAAATGGCTGAAATGGTAATTGACGTATATTGATTATAACCAGCCGATTTAACTTTAGCGTTATTTGGCTCAACATATACGGCATCGTTTTGTTGTAAATAATAAAACGGTGAGTTAAACAAATCGCTTGAGCGCAAATCAATATAATTCTTGGTAATTTTACCGTCAATTTCGCGAATTACCAAAACATGTGCCCGTTTTGCTTGAATGCCAAGATCGCCTGATAAGCCTAGAGCTTCAAGCAGCGAAACCCGTTCGTTGGGAATGCTATAAGTTCCCGGGCGACTAACTTCGCCTAACACGCTCACTTTAAAATTGGTGAGCCTAATACTCACAATGGGGTCTTTAACAAAGGGACGCAATTTTTCGGTAATTAGGTTTGTAGCCTCTTTGCGGGTTAATCCCGAAACGGCAATTCGACCCAAAACCGGAAAATCAATATTTCCCGAAGCATCTACCAAATAGGTTTGTAAAGCGGGTGAAGAGGTAATTGTGCCGCTTGCTGAGCTTCGGCTATAATCGGCAACGTATAAATTAAAGGGGCGAACGGCATCCATATCTAAAGCCGAAACAGCAATTGTTAATAAATCATCTGGTTTATAGGTGAGTTCATATTTTACAGGCGTGCTAATTTCGGTAGAGCCATCCTGAAAATAGATCATATCTTTTCTTGAGGCACAACTGCTTATCAAAAAAATAGTCAATAATAAAAAGAGGGGTAGTTTTAAGCGTTTTTTAAAGGCTAAATTCATTAAAATCAATTTTAAGAACTGCAAATATAGCATTTCTAATTTAAGTTATAAAGTTAAAAGTTTTTTCGAAAAACCAATTGTTGCCTTTGCCATTTTTAAACAAACTTTTAACCGCATTAACAATGCAAATATCGCAAATTAACTTAGGTAAAACCCTCAACGCTTACAGGCAAGAACCTCTTTGGCGGACAATGCCTCTTTTTATTGTTCAAATTTGTTGTTTTGTAATTAATTTTTTTACCTTTAGGGCTTATTTACCTCCCCCATAAATAAGGTTAGATTTAATGAATTTGTTATAACAAAATAAACAATATGGGTAACCGCAAACTAAATCAACAAATTATTTCAGGGATTGGCATTGGTTTGTTTGTTTTGGTTTTTTCAACCATTTTTTATAGTTATCAATTGGTTTACAGGGAAGTCATAAAACTTCAAGTTTTTAAAACCATTGAAGCCGATTTAACTTCCGCTCAAGCCGTTTTAGATGAATACAATGCCTCTGAACACGGCTTAGAAAACCTTATTCCAAAGCCTAGTTTGGCGGTTTCGCAAGCAACACTTCAAGATTTTTTGCGCTATCCTAGTTTATTGGACAGGCTTTTGCGTGTTTTATCAAAACCGCAACAACAAGAACTCCAAATTATTTTTGAGCAGATTTCAACTTATGAATCCATAAACAGTCAAGAAGCCTATCACGCCTTTTTAAATCAAACTAATGAATCCTTTTTTATTACATACCACAATAAAATTGAAAAAATTCAAATGGCTCTCATTAAAAATACTACCGATGAATTGGTGTTAGTTCATTCGGTTCAGTTGGTGTTAATGGGAATTTTGTTATTGTATTTTTTGCTTTCGTATATCTTTATTAAAAAGACACGCCTTATTAAACATGCGCTTGAAAACGAAAGAGTAAACTTTACCAATCAATTAAAAGAAAATAATTATTTTTTAGAACAAGCGCAAGAAATTGCTAAAATTGGGTATTATACCTACCATTTTAAAGATAAAACCTACCATGCTTCGAAATTTATTTTAAGCTTTTTGGGTTTTCCCGATAAGCCCTTAAACTTGCAAAATTGGATTGACTGCATCCATCCAAATGATCAAATAATTTTGACTTCAATTCTCGAAAGACGCCTTTTAAACGCTACTATTCCATTAGATGTTACCTACCGCATAATCAGGCCTAAAGATGGCGCATTGCGGTGGATTCACCATGTTGCCGACACCCCAATTAAAGATAACGAAGGTAAATTGGCGTTTGCTTTGGGCGTTATTCAAGACATAACCGAACAAAAGGAAAGCGCGTTAAAACTGTTGAATTTAAACCAGATTATTGCGTCTTCACTAAACGAAATCTATATTTTAAATTACGATAGTGGCGCTTTAATTGAGGTTAACGATGCTGTTATTTTTAATTTAGGCTATCCAAAAGAAGTTCTTTTAAAACTCAATATGCAGGATATTGCCCCCGAAATGACCTCTAAAACCCTCAAAGATATTCGCCTAAAATTAACCAAAACCAAAACCGTTGTTTTTGAATCGTATCACAAACGCCAAAATGGCTTAAGTTATCCTGTTGAAATTCATATCCAAAAAGGTAAAAACGGTGATACTAAAGTGTTTTTAGCGCTTGTTATTGATATTAGCGAACGCAACCAAGCCAAACAAAGCCTTTTAGAAAGCGAAAATCGCTGGAAATTAGCCATTGAAAGTACGAATGACGGCTTATGGGACATCAACTTTAAAACCAACACTTATTACTATTCTAAACGCTGGAAAGATATGTTGGGCTACCAAGAACACGAAATACCAAATGCGGCAGGCACTTGGGAATCATTGGTGCATCCCGACGATTTAGAACGGGTAAAATTTACCACCCATTTGCTATATGACAATAAAACCCCTTATTACCGCGCCGAATACCGCATGCTTTGTAAAGACGGTTCCTATAAATGGGTTTTAGACCGCGGCAATGTGATTGAACGCAATGAAGCTAAAAAACCGGTACGCATTATTGGCGTACATACCGATATTAGCGAGCGCAAAGCCTTAGAAGAGTCGTTATTTAATAAATCGCAGTTACTTGCCAAACACATTGATAACACACCCTTAGCTTTTATTTTATGCGACACCAATTCTATTATTCAAGATTGGAATCAAGCCGCCGAAACAATTTTTGGCTATTCAAAACAAGAAGCACTTGGCAAAAATATTATGGATTTAGTGACTCCCGGAGAACTTAAATCTGAAATTGAACAAGTGCGCGATAGGATTCTTGAAGAATCGGGAGGGGAAAATTATCACAATGAAAACAAAACAAAATCTGGTAAACGCCTTATTTGCAATTGGCACAATGCTGTTATAAAAGACAATAACAATCAAGTAACAGGATTTATTAGCATTGTTGAAGATGTAACCGAGCAAAGCCTTGTTGAAAAGGCTGTTAAACAAATCGAAAAAATTACCAACACAAAAACCGGCGACGCTTACTACCAAAGTCTAGCGCTAAAGCTCAATAAAAATTTGCAAGCCGACTACGTCGTTATTGGTGTTTTTGATAGCGAAAATAATACAAGCTGCTCATTAGCTCATACCAATAAGCAAACAATATTGCCAAATATGAGCTACAATTTAAAAGGAACACCCTGCGAAATAGTTTTGGGAGATGGCTATTGTTATCATCTAAGCAAGGTGGCTTCAACGTTTATAACCGACAGCTATCTCAAAGAAAATCATATTGAAGCCTATCTAGGTGAGGCTATCTATAACAATAAACGAGAAATTATTGGCAATATAGCGGTAATGTATTGCAAACCAATAGAAGCGCAAAGCTATTTTAAAACCTTGCTCAAATTATTTGCCGATAAAATTGGCGTTGAAATAGAGCGCAATAATTTACTAAATTCCTTATATGCCAAACAAAAAGACTTAGAGTCGGCCCAAGAAATAGCGCTTATGGGAAACTTTAACCTAAACCTTTTAACCCTTAAGGGTATCGGTTCAAAAAACTACGGCAAAATAACCGAACTCGACACTACAAAACCGGTTGATTTTTATGATGATTGGCGGCCAATTGTGCATCCAGATGATGTCGAAGGCAATAGGCTAGAATTAGAAAATGCCATAAAAACTGAAGGAGAATTTAATAGAGATTTCCGCATTATTACTAAAACCACAAAAACGGTTAAATGGCTACACAGCAATGGTCATATTGTTTTTAAAGACGGCATTGCCACCAATTTTATTGGATCTATTCAAGATATTACCGAGCGCAAACTAACCGAAAATCTTATTAAAAACAGAGCGCAAGAGCTGTTGAATGCTCAAAAAATTGCCCAATTAGGCAGTTTTAACTTAGACCTTCAAACCATGAAAGGCAATTGCTCGGAAATATTTGGTCAACTAACCGAACTCGACCCCACAAAAACAATTGATTTTTATAAAGAATGGCGCGCTTTAGTCTATCCAACCGATGTGCCGGACAATCAAAAAGCCTTAGAAAATGCCATAAATATGGGCGTTCTTTTTCAAAGAGATTACCGCATTATTACCAAAAATACCAAAACCCTTAAATGGATTCACAGCATCGGTGAAATTTTATATAAAGCGGGTAAGCCCATTAGTTTTATTGGCACCATTCAAGATATTACCGAGCGCAAATTAGCCGAAGAACTTATTAAAGAACGCGAAAAAGAATTGTTAAAAACTCAGGAAATTGCTCATTTGGGCAGGTTTAATTTGAATTTAACTACCTTCACTTTTACAAGTTCACCCATTTATGATGCTATATTAGGAATTGGTAAAAATGATGTGAAAAATCATAAACTATGGAAACAGCTATTGCACCCTGACGATTACAATCATGTTAAAAATTTAATAATTGAAGGCGTTAAAAACCATAAAAAACTTGATTATGAATACCATATTTTGAGCATTGATAAAAAAGAACTCAAATGGATTCATGGTATCGGTGAAATTGTTTTTATAGACGGTATTGCCACCAACTTTATTGGCACCATTCAAGATATTACCGAGCGCAAATTAGCCGAAGAAAAATTAAAACAATCGGATGAGATTTTAAACCATCTTAGTTCATTGGTAATTATTGAAGATGCTAATTTTAATAGCACTTATGTGTCGCCTAACATCAAAGAGCTGCTAGGCTATGAAGTGGAGGAAATACTCGGGCGCGGTTGGTGGCTTAAAACCTATGACAATCAAAAACAAATTGATGAAGCCATCAAAAGAGCTAAAGAATTTTTTGACACACATCCGCCAAAATCCTTGTTAATTGCTTCGCGCAAAATTAAAACCAAAGATGGCGGCTTTAAATGGATCGAATGGCGTATAACCCGAGATGCCAATAACAATCATATTTCAATTGGCAATGATATTTCGAAGCGCAAACACCAGGAATTAATTAAGGAGGTGATTTTTAACATCACTAAAAAAGCAAACGAAATTATCAGTAACGAAACCTTTTTTAGATATATTCAAACTGAATTAGCCAAGCTCATCAATACCGATAACTTTTATATTGCCCTTTTTAACCGCACTAACAACACCATTGATTTTCCTTATATTACCGGAGTGGATACCGTGTCGCCAAATGAAATTTTCCCTGTTGGCAAATCACTAACAGGTTATGTTTTAAAAACCAAGCAAACTACTTTTTTAACCTTTGAACAATTTGAGAATCTAAAAAATTCCGGCGACATTGAGTTAATCGGTTCGCCCGCCAAAGCATGGCTGGGCGTACCTTTAATGGCAGACAATGAAGCCATTGGCGTGATAACTGTTCAAGATTATGAAAACAAAAATGCTTACAGCGACGAAGATGTCAAGCTTTTTGAATTCATCGCCAAGCAATTAAGTCAACTAATAACGCGCAAATTAGCCGAAGAAAAATTAAAACAATCGGATCTCATTTTAAATCGCTTAGACTCTATTGTTCAAGTGGTTGATGAAAAAGGCTCGGTTATTTATACCTCACCAAGTGTAGAAAAGGTACTTGGTTTTAAACCCGATGAACTTTTAGACCAAGGCTGGTGGCGTAAAACCACTTCAAGCATTCAAGAAGCCAATGAAGTGCGCGATGCCGTTATAAGCAACATTTTAAATAGCACTACTTTAAAAGAGGGCTTTGTTCACCGAAAAATAAAAACGAAAAATGGTGAAGAAAAAATACTTCAGTGGATAACCTCTAAAGGCGTTAACAACACTTTAATATTTGTTGGTATTGATATTAC